>Ga0115008_10004525_pt1 | contig 11548 bp, 11 predicted proteins | sample FraStrMetagenome_FD_87164 | JGI IMG/M metagenome (GOLD analysis project Ga0115008, IMG submission 87164) | Marine eukaryotic phytoplankton communities from Arctic Ocean - Fram Strait ARC3M Metagenome | ecosystem: Environmental > Aquatic > Marine > Oceanic | place: Fram Strait | collected...
TAACGGTGTTGACAATTAAATTATTCTTTTATGAGTGACGTTTGCTTTGTGTGACGTTCGCGAAGGTGTCAGCGGGATGTGGTTCTTTTCCATCCCACTCACACTTTTGCCTCAGCAACTTGTCGTTATAATGTAAGATAATCAATGCTTTACTACACTTGTTTTTTACTTTTGTGTTATCATGGCCTATTTTAATTTCTGGTACAAGAGTAGAAGTTAATAAAATAAAAGCATACAGTTTAAAAAAATAGATTCCAAGTGTTTTTGAATTCTGAATCCATGTACATCAAAAGTTATGGTCATTTTTCTGTAAAAAGTTTTCTGGTGAAATTTTGAAAACTCCGGGTGGAGACAGAGAAATACTCAAATCGATCAGCAAATCAAACTACATTTCATTGCAATACATTAGAGAAAGAAGTACAAGAGTAGAAGTTAACAACATAATTATACAGTTGAAAAAAGATAGGTATAAAAATTACGCCATTTTTATGTTCTTCCACAACGTCACATATATGATATTGATTGTGAATGAAAATTGTCCTGTTCCATTCATAAATTGTATGTAACTCTTGGTCATAGTGACATTAGAGTTTTGCAGAGGAAAGAGGCACAAATAACAGAGGTTCACCCTTCAGCTTTGATACCAAGGCATTTCCGAAAACCATTTTTGTTGGGTTGGTCACACTTTATAGGTTTTTCATAATAACACTTGTTACTTCCGCAATTTCAAAGACAATCACTCGTCCGGTTATCGTTGGGAGAATAATTGAAACAATGTTTATATTTATTCGTCCATGATTGCGTTACATTCACAGCTTCAAATTTGTTTCATGTCATCAACTTTTTACTACCATATTGTAGTACTATCATCATAATACTTTCAAGAATAGAGCGATCTTGGATCAGAAGTTGTGACAACATACGAGAGATAGAAGCATTGTTTGCATAATTGAAATTTTGGTCTTTACAGATATTATCGTAATATATAATAGACTTGTAGACCCTTTTTTAATTGATTGTAGCATTAATAACTTCAAATTGAATTTCATACAATTACCCACCTTCTTCTATTATGGTTTGACTTTGTCTTGGCTCACAATTATGATATCTTTCTTGTTTAATCGTTATTTACATTAAAACTTTCTTTTATCTTGAAAATGTCCCTTTCGGTATTGAACAAATTATTATAATCATTATGTAGTTCTCATTTCTCCTGTATTCATTACTTTTTTGGACAATGTAATCTCTGTTATGGTTAAATGTTAGTAAAATATTATTACGATGGTTGATTGCGTCTTCAAGTTCTTTTATTTATCAGTTGCTACTGGCATGATGACTACAGATTGTTTTTTTCTCACAAAATTAAGAATAGATTGTTTTCTTTGACAATAGTAGTGTGTTTTCTACTAACAAATTCTAACGCGTAGTTTGAATTGTATTTTGTCGTGAGGTAATCGTAATTAGGGTTAAAAACGTTATTATTGCTAATTAAAGTCTCTTACATCGTATCCAAATCGGGATTAGTTTAAAATTCTCGTGAACTGTAACTGATGAAGAGGATGAGTTATAACTACAAAGTAATTTATACCTGGTACAATAGTAGAAGTTAATAAAATGAAAGCCTACAGATTAAAAAAACCCATAAATAGATCGTTTGATTTTTTGGAGCGCGCGGGACCCTCCCCTACGCGCAACGGTTTTTTAACGGCAAGCCTTTGGGGCATTGCCACTGAACGAGATTTGATGAAACGATTATTGCCTCAAAACCTTAGTCCAAAAGCATTAAAGACGTTGAAAGACGACAATATACCGCAAAATTTCTTGAAGATAATTTCCTGTTATGGTTGAACGCGTTTCACTCGTAATCGTTTTCCGTCGCATGACAGATTGTCGATAATCATTGTCAGTCTCAACATAGTGTGAAGAACACAAGCATGCGCACGCGTAATAAGATAACTGGAAATGCATACACCAATACAAAGACTTGTACTAACGCAATAACATGTACTCGTATGTATATGGTATCGATAATCTCTCATGTAAGAAATTTGAATATGATGTAATATTACGTGACATGATCTTGTCCGCATTACTGATGATTATAATTTACGAAAGTCGTAGTTAGACAGGAAAGTGGATGAACAGTTCACAATAATTTGTAAGTGCCATAAAATACAATTATAGCTGAGATAGGTAGACAAGTGAAAAGAAACAGTTCATGATGTTTTCTAATTGAAAAAGAATGAAACTGAGTTAATACGTTATAATTTGTGCAAATGTCCAAAAATATTTTTGAAACGATAAAAAAATTCTACTACTCGATTCATGACCTCTCAATGAATTTACTTCCATCCATTTTAATTCTTTCCCAATCAATCCATCAAAAATAAATTGAACAAATGAATAAAAAATACCACATTCAAAACAATCCATGTATCCCAAATTCAGTTCCATCAATTCAAATACGTCGCAAACCAAAAACAAAATCAAAATGATACAGATGATGTGGTTTTTACTATTTACACTCACACCACCGTAACAAATGCTTAGATATGAGTACCATACCATACCATACATAACATGCCATGACATGCCATCCGAAGATGATCACAACACAACACAACGCAACACAACTACGAGTGAGTATGGAACATTCAAAAAATCCGCGCGCAGGAACACTGCTATAAGGAGAGTAAGTACAAATATCTAGATTTACGACATCCTAAATTAACAGTCCCAGCCGCAGCCATATAACCCGTAAGAGTACAGCGTTTATTAATACGAGTAAGAGTAAAAGTAAGAGTTTGAAGGCAGCGTACAGCGTACACACACACACAGGGCAGCAAGCAGCAGGGCCACCACCACCAATCATCACACACGTTTCAAATTCCATAACATTTTTCAAATTCCGGTACATATTTGAAATTCTATTTTCCTATGATACAACATGACATCCACCAAGGATGACAAATCCATCCCATGGCACGAATACAACGTCCACACCACTAACAACAACACTAATAACCATCAAGAAGAAGAAGAAGAACCGATTAGCCTCTTTACCTCGAACATCCCAAATTATTCCAATGTCACCTACAAAGAATTTATTACCTTACGCGTTGAAGAGGATTATGATAAATCCACCGGTGTGTTAATATGGAATGGATCGGAGGTGTTATTGGAATATTTATGGAATTATAATGACCCTAATAGTAATTATGACCCTAATAATAATAATAGTAATCATCTAATAAAAAATAAACGGGTGTTGGAACTCGGTGCGGGTGTAGGTTTGTGTGGTGTGGCTTGTGCTACGGAAAAGTTGGGTGCTGCGGAGGTGATGGTAACGGATGGGGATTGTGCCGTGTTGGAAAATTTACGGTACAATGTGGAATTGAATTCTAAGAGTGGCGGCGCTGGTGTTATTTCTTCGAAGTGTCGGGTCCAATGCCGGCAGTTAATTTGGGGTAAGGAGTATGCTGAGCGGTTGGAGCAGGAACGAAAGGAGGAGAGGGAGGAGGAGTGGAGGGATTGTGATGGTGATGGGGGTGATATGGATGATTGTAAATTTGATGTGATTATGGCAGCGGATTGTATATACATCGCTCAAAATGTTCGTCCGATGTTGGAGACGGTTTCGTATCTGTTATCGGATAAGCCTGGTTCCAAGTTTTTGTTTGTGAATACGTGTGCGTCTACCTGTTCCAAAGAGGATATTTTTCGCATTGCGGAGGATGAGTTTGGACTTTGTCATTCGATGGGGGATGAAGTTTATCATGATGAAGAGTTGAAGTATCGAGTGGATGATACCGTACATGTGTTGTATAAATCTAGGAAGGAGGAGGAAGGTATTTAATATTTACGTACTTCGAAGTACTAATTTTTCTATAGCAAGTTTTGATGAAATTTTAGCGTCAGTTTACAATCGGTCGATGTGAAAAGTATGGACTCGGAGGGAGGCGTCAGAAGCAATTTGAATTTTCAACATGGGCTTGGTTCTTTTTACAGATCTAATTGAGTTTGTACGTATTGAAATAGCAGTGTATGCGCTGGTTCCAAATTTTAAAAAATGATTATTTTCTTCAAATGAGTATTCGACGGAAGCAGCTTTTCATCGACGCGATCGTAATTATTTATGGAAGAGATTATACTCAAAGAAAAGTTTTTACGTGTCGGTAACCGGTCATTTGCTAGCAAAAAGTTTTTTATTGTTATTGAAATACCGAGGTATATCAAAATCGTTTTTTATTTTTTAAAAGTAAACTTTGTTTTCTTATAAGCGAGATCTTATTTCAGTTACTTCGTATAAATTGTTACTTGATTTTAATATTTGTGTGCTGAATTGAAAATGTTTGTACTCATTCTAGATATCTTTCTGTTCGAATTTGACCCTGTCTCGTTATTACTTTCAAGTTTTTGGCAGATTCTTTAGCACAGTGCTATGAAGCTCCAGTTCTTCTTCATCTCGTTGACCAAGCAAATCAAGAATCCACGCAAAAAATCGCATGTAAATTTATAAACATTTTATTTATACAGAAACTGCTAAACACCGTTCAACATTCCCTTCACTCGACAATGCAAATTTGTTTGTCTTCTCGCATAATACATTCGAGAAGACTACAACCAGAGTCGATAGTCACGATATCTCCAGAGCTGCAATCAATGGATGATTCACATACTTTTAGACTTAAATATTATAGTATGCATATCGAAATGCGTGAACTCCTAGATATTTTTCTTTTCGAATTTTACGCTGTCTAGTCGCTACTTTTAACATTTTGGAAAATTCCTTAGTAAAACTGGAAGCTCCGATTCTCCTTGATCTCGCTGACCAAACGTGCCAAAATTTTTATAAGTAGTTTACATCGTTTGTGTGAATAAAAAGGGACTAATATTTAGGTTTATATTTCTATTCTCATCGCACGTCTAGTCGTTTGATGTGCTCCTACTTTAGTTATGAGAGATTTGACTTGATGAGACTACAACCAATGGACGATGGCCACCGCGTCTATATGTGAATTGAGAATGCAATGACGCAACATCCTCTACCACAGAGAAGTTGGGAAAGAGATTGCAATCAATGGAGGATGGTTATGCCATCTCATTGACATCAACTACCCGTCAGAAAGTACATTCACACCACGCACGCAAAAACCAATCGTACGTAAAATGTATAGACTTTATATATTGATACAAAACTGCTAAACGCCAATCCATCCACACTCCCTCCCAACAACCCAAAATTATTTACATGGCATACGCACCCCCCAGAGACTTTCCTTCCTTCCCCTTTTCAGGCATTTTCCCTCCAGAAGACTTTACAGCCGTACACGCATCCGCTCGAGCCTGCCCAGACTGTCCATATTTACACAGCGCCTCCGCTTCGGTAAGTTTCGGGATACACTTGGGATCACGTTTCGGGTCACAATTTTTGGTATCACTTTCAATCTAGAACATATCCAATTCCACCAAATCAAAACAAATAAAATTTAGTTTCCAATCCAATTTCACCCATCTATATCTTTAAACACACATACACACATACACACACACACGTACCGTATTGTTAATAAACGCATCCATATCCAACGCCTCCACTCGTTGTGACACGCTCACAAAGGCAGCAGCAGCAGCAGCAGCACTGGACGCAATCGACAGAAAATTACGACGAGAAGAAGCCTGCAAAGTCCAAGAATTTGAATGATTGCGACAACTTTGATTTTTACAAACGGTGGAAAGTCCAGTTGTGCCAACGACGACGAGACTGAGGGCTGTAAATGTGGATATTTTCATGGTTGAATGAATGAATGAATGAATGTATGTATTTATAGTTGTGAGTGGTAGTGAGTAGTTGAATGTTTTGTAAAGAATGTTGCAATTGGGAACATTTCCGTATAATATTTTGAAAATATGTCGGGTGGCGGAAAAAAGTTACTGAGTGCGAACTGCGTACGTGTTTTCGGTCGGTGTCTTTAACGTCTATTATGTATTTAACCCGATTACCGAACATGGGGACGGTATTGGCATTTGGACGGTCTCAAAGTCATTCAACGTGAAATAATACGATCATGGTAAGTTCCGATCATCGCGTTAATTTCCTTTTACTTTTAAATACAAAACTGGACGACATAGTGGTGCCGGGTGGATTGGAAGGGGAGGTGTAGTCAGGTGGATTTTAAGGATATAATTGGAAGGTGGATGGGTCGATTTTCTGGCTAAATAGGTTCTAACCGTTATATATTATTTGTGGACAGTCTGACGACGAAGAGCCCGTGGATGCCCGACCTCAGATTCAGGCCGAATGCATGGCCAAGTGTCCGACTCAGAGTGCGAATTATGAATCCTGTAAGGAACGTATCAAGGGTGGTGAAGGAGACTGTGAACCGTGGTTTTTCGATTTGATGCATTGTGTGGATCATTGCGTGGCTCATAAGATTTTTCATGGAACTAAGTAAAAAGGATTTATTTGTTTGTTTGTGTTTTGGATAGATTAGCAAAGTGTCTCTCGCACACAAATAACAATAATTATTTCTTTGATGAAACTGTTACTGTGATTGTTTGCAATGCGTTGTTGACGAAGGTTCACATTGTTTAGTTAGAAATTGGTTTCATTTCTTCGGTCAATTTTTGGACACGATCATTGCCTTAGGCCGCTGCTTTTTGATACCAACTTTGTGCTACAGTTGAGTTTAATCTTTTGTGACGCCTCGTCCATTCGCGTACATCGTTCCAAGATTAGAATGCTCGACATCATCGCCTTGATCCACTGCTTTACGAAACCACTACAATGCTGACGTATAATCTTAAGTGACATCCCGTCCATAATTATGCACTACTGCAAATTTAAATTGCGTATGTACGCCGCCTTCATCCACCAATGCACTGCTACTTTATAATTTTTCGATGACTCCCTGGCCATATTTCTACGTATCTCCAAGATTACACCTCGCTCTAGTACGACATCGATCCTTTGCTTGGCGATACCAATGTACGGTTGTAGTTTTACCTTCGTTGACATGCCGTCCACGTTCGTACACCAGGGTCTTGTTCAATTCCTTGGCGAAACCAATACACTGCTCCTGAATCATCTTCAGCAACACCTATACCATTCTAGGAAATCCAACCTGTGCATATTAATTACCAGCTTCTGCCATTAGTTCAACATTCAAATCCACTGGCTATTCATGATCTAACTTAGTCTTCACTCCACTTGCTTTGTACTGTATTTGGTGCGGATCACAAAATCAGGCTTTCCAAATATGCAGCACAGGATAGATTTCAAATTCCAATGCATGAATGATCATTTCATATACCTTTTCCATTTCGTTTTCATTTGCATTCCAACCAAAAGTAAAGTTTCCTATATTATTATGAAACCTATTTGCTTGGTTCATTTATGGAGAATGAGTTGTCATCTTTTCCGTCTTTTTTCTGCGTTTCGAGACCAATGTAGTGCTACTGTATTATCTTAAGCTACTTCAAGATTATCTTGTGCAACAGCATCGCCTTAATCCGCTCCTGTATTATCTTTTATGATGCCTCTTCCAATTTTGAAACGCCATTTTGTAACCTTGTGCCGCTGCTTTGCGATACCAATGCAATGCTGCTGTATAATCTTGAGTGACGCCTACTCTCCGAGCTGATACTACGCATCTACATGGCTTTGTGCCACTACTTTCTGCTCTCATGTCCCTATTGACGCCCTTTCCACTCTTGTATATAACCCCGAGATTATATTGCGGCCTTGCATGGCCTTGTTCCGCTCCTTTGCGAAACCATTGCATTGTTACTGTATCATCATTAGTGACGCCTTTTCCATCCCGCTCTACATTGTGCCGCAGGGAGTGCACAAAATAATGATCATTCAAGACGTTTACGTGCCGATATTGTCAAATAGTTTTTCCGTAGATATCCAAAAGCGATCTTTACGACAGCTCAAGATAGCCTATCAAGCATTGCATTTCTAGTAACCATTGATGTTGTTGTCAACTCGGTCGAGGAAACATAAGAGATAAAATGATAGTTTCAGCGAAAGCGAATGCATGAGCATACTCGACCAACAACCGTATAAGCTCTCGACTTTACTAAGTTTGGAAACCGAACATTGTTACAGCAGACAAGAAAGTTGCAATGTTCAAGATAATTGAAGCGAGGTTTGAAAAATTGCAATTAATACTAGGTAATCCACGAAGAAAGCTTCGGAAAAATACAATACATATAAACATCCATAAATTGTCTATTGCAAGTTTTGTGATACCGACAGGAATATTGATTTTTGTCATCGCAATATTCCGTGATTCTGTCGCACTCTCCCATAATCCGTTAATGATTCTTACTATGCTAAGTCAAATTACTGTGTAATCTCGAACCTGACATACCAAAACCATTACGAATTCTTTACATAATCCACTTGTATAGACCTGATTTAGGCAATTTATAATGAGCGAATGGAAGCATCTTTTATAAATCCTTTTTCAAGAAGAGCCTGAGCTACTGCAATGAAGTCACCACATACACCGATGAAAATAGCACAATTATGTTTCAGAAAGTATTGTGAGATTGACAATAATTGTTCTCTCAGCTTGTTTTTTCGAAGGAGGGGTGAAGCGATGTTTTGGAAGGTCAATTCTCTGGGGTGAAATTTTCGACGACTTCCGGCGCTTGGGACATTTTTTCATCTGTATACTTTTCAAATTAAAGGTGCAGGACTTGGACTTCTGAAAAATGATAATTAGTAATTATTGTTGTTGGGATAAAATTCCATAACAAATGATTTCATCTCAGTAATTCTCACGAAAGACAAAATTTGGCAAGCGGATAAGAAGAATGAGCACAGGCTCAAAATTCACTTGCGCAAAGTAGTCCGTGTCAAGTTTAAAGTGGCGAATCTTTAGAACTATGAATAAGTTGCAGACAGTAGACAGGTCGAATGGAAAATGAAACCCTATGTTGATATGAAAAAATGGAATCATATTGAAGCAGTTTACATTATGAACAATTCTGTTTTATTGTGTGTACTACGTACATTCGTATAATTCTTTATGTCAACGCGGTTCGGTACTTGTTTTGGTCATTCGGCTAATTCTGGAAACTCTACTCGAATCTTCAAATATTGCTTGACATGTAAAGTCTCGAACTAATATCACTTTTCAAAAGTCCAAGTCCTGTATCTTCTTGCCCCTTCTCTGTCATACACCTGAATACAAAGTCAAGTTTTCGTTCTTTCAAAGGATAAGCTACTCTGACAGGTGCTTTAAACATTTGTTTCAAATTTTGTTCATGTATTCTAATTCTATCCAGTACTGATTCTATGAAATCTCCCTCATTACTCATTGACACCTTCTAAATCCCCATCAATAACTGTTACAAGAGACCTTTGACCTGAAATGGCAGATCCTCCTAATGGCCTGACTGTGGGATCTATCCTTTGATGAAGACAAAACATGATTAGCTTTCATGAACCATCTCAAAGGGTATGCCCCACAGTTGCCTACTATTCAAGAATTGGTGTCCTTCTTGGTCTTCTTCTTGGCGTTTCTGCCGCCAAACTGATCACCGGCATCCATGCTCTCATCACCAATCTCATTGCCTGTGCCATTATTCCTTTTAAGCGCTTTGATCGTCCTTTTGTACTTCGAATTATGCTCTTCTAGTATTAGCATCCGCCGCATTTAATGCCCGCCCCCCGGTCTTAGACCCACCTTTAATTGAATCCCCAATCTCTTCCTCTCCTCTCTAACCGCCTTGCGATCCTTGAAGGGGAGAGATTTCCATCCAGGAATATGACCAGTCTTGATCACCGGCATCCATGCTCTCATCATCAATCACATTGCCACTGCGGTATCTGAACTACCAGAGGTCATTTCACGAAATACACGGAATATTTCTAGTGTGGCGCAAGGTGATAGTGGTGATGGCCAAGGCGGCACCGGTATTCATTATAACAATGGATCGATAAAGACTGGACATATTCCTGGATGGAAATCTCTCCCCTTCTAGGATCGGAAGGCGGTTAGAGAGGAGAGGAAGAGATTGGGGATTCAATAAAAGGTGGGTCTAAGACCGGGGGACGGACATTAAATGCGGCGGATGCTAATCGTTTAAAGGAGCATAATTCGAAGTACAAAAGGACGATCAAAGCGCTTAAAAGGAATAATGGCACAGGCAATGAGATTGGTGATGAGAGCATGGATGCCGGTGATCAGTTTGGCGGCAGAAACGCCAAGTAGAAAGCCAAGAAGGGCACCAATTCGTGAATGGTAGGTAACTGTGGGGCATAACCTTTTAGATGGTTCATGAAAACTAATCATGTTTTGTCTTCATCAAAGGATACACCCCACAGCCAGGCCATCAGGAGGACCTGCCATTTTAGGTCTATATCAAGGCGAGTTTCTAGCGCGATGGTGTCAGCTATGAAGAAGAGAGGACAAGCTCAGATAAGATCTGGAAGAATCGAGCTTGACTCTCATGCTAACACCATCGTCGCTGGAGCGAACTGTATCATCATGGAATATACAGGAAAATCCTGCGATGTCTCGCCATATCGTGATGACTATGAATCTGTGACTGATATTCCTATTGTACATGCTGCGATAGCATGGCGATCCCCACACACAGGCCAGACGTATATCTTGATGTTTCACGAGGCATTGTGGATGGGTTATCATATGAAGCATAGTTTAACCAATCCAAACCAGTGGCGCCACTTCGGAACTGAAGTGCAGAATGATCCAACTTCGGATCGTCCACTGTCGATTATTACTGAAGACAATACTTTCTGCATGGAGTTAATGATGGATGGGAAGTGATATATGCACTAACAACTACCCCAACCGAGCATGAGCTCCACAACTTTCCGCATGTAGTTAATGATGGATGGGACAGTGATATATGCACTAACAACTACCCCAACCGAGCATGAGCTCCACAACTTTCCACACGTTGTATTGTCATCGCCTCATACGTGGGACCCTCACAAGGTATCATTCCCAAAGTCTAGAAGGTCCTTGGGTGAAGAAGTGGGATCCCTACGGCTTCTGAGCGCGATGAACAGTGTTGGAAGAGGATAGGATGTGATATTAGGTTACGCCGATCTTGCATTTAGTTTACATTGAATGACTCAGAAGATTGCAACCTTATCTACTCTCGAGTTATTCAGATGTTCCGATAAGGAAACCATTTCAGAGTTCTGATAGGCACGCAAATATCACTGCTCAAGACCTAAGTGAACGCTGGGGAAAAAGTATTCTTACGGCTGCTAGAACACTGAAGAAAACTATGCAGAAATTTCTGCGTAACGCCGTCCCTCCTCTTAGGAGAAGATATAGGACGGATCGAGTATTTAGTAGATAGACACTTCGAGGGGACTGGTCTACGATGGACGCGCGAAGCAAATCACTTGAGGGTAATAGGTACGCCCAAGTGATTGCAAACAAGGCATATTTCTCCCGTGTTTATCCGATGGATTCAAAATCGAAAGCGGGCGATGCACTTCGACTGTTTTGTCAAGAGTTTGGGGTTCCAGAGAAACTTACGTTCGACGGTTCAA
>Ga0115008_10004526_pt1 | contig 11547 bp, 12 predicted proteins | sample FraStrMetagenome_FD_87164 | JGI IMG/M metagenome (GOLD analysis project Ga0115008, IMG submission 87164) | Marine eukaryotic phytoplankton communities from Arctic Ocean - Fram Strait ARC3M Metagenome | ecosystem: Environmental > Aquatic > Marine > Oceanic | place: Fram Strait | collected...
ACTCCATAATATCCCAGTGTCTTGTGTTTAAAGACCTGTCCAACACGAAATCTGATAAGCTGTTTTCTCTCCCTAACTCTTGTTGAATGCGCGTAGTAACCCATGTTCTGCCCAAGATAACTGATGACTTCATGCGCTGGCGATTCTCCCTCTATTTTTTGTGATTTCGGAGCTCAAGCAGAAATACCAACCTTTGCTAAATGTTTTCTTTGAGTTCTTTTGCTTTCTTTGTTTATCTTCCAGCTCTGCGGCAAGCTTATCAATGTAATCTTGAAACTCTTCGAAGCGCTTTTCCCATTTTGATGGATCAAGCCATGTTTTGGCAAAATGAGTTGCGCCTGTGACGAGTTGTAGCGATTGCATGTTCCGTTGATTCAGCGCCACGCCATAGTTTTCGGACATAAGATATTGCAACGGTATGGCTTTTGTCCAAGGTTCGTCATATAATATGATTTATATACCAATTTATTTAATATAAGTTATATTATATAACAGTTAAGTTTTTAATATTTTTCATTGATATTTCTGGTTTTTAGAAGCACCTTTAAAAAAATCCTTGAAAGAACCCTCACCTAAGAAAATGAGCATAAAAACGCCAGCACCCATACGATCCCTATTTTCCTGCCCATTAACTTCATCTTGCAAATTGAATCGCCGATTATTCATGCTCTTAAAATTGAAGATTCTAGCATATTTGGTAATGGAAGCTCGTTCAATTTTTGCAATGCAAGGCCACGTGGCATTGCGTGTTATCACTGAAGTCTCGGATTTTATTTTCAATGGCAGGTAATTTTTGGAACAACTCTTATTCCATGATCAACAGTTACTATTAGTAATATTTATTATGTTTGAAGTTTCGCCTTCTTTGCTGCTGGCATTTTTTCCATCCAACCTAACATTCACTGTTACCAAGTGCCCAAGAGGAATTTAACTATTTACTTTTACGGAGAACCATATAGTCTTTAACTTTATCAATCGACCCAGATAGATTATCTTCAGGTTCCCATGTATTATACTCGTCCGAAAACCCTTCCCATTTCACAAGGAAGAGTCTTCCTGAATCGTTTGCTCTTGAGGCAATTATTGAGTGGACCTAAGTTTTTCATTAGTATCGAGTCATGGCTGCTTTGCAACCTCATAAACCTGAGAGTCCTCCTCGGATTCTGAAGATAATGGCTTGACATCAACAACTGCCCCACTAGAACCACCATTTAAACCTCCATTTACTACCTGCTTCTTCGGCTTACGCCCCATTCTTAATTAATGTATATAATCCTTAATGTCAGAATAGAATTTGTCCAAACAAGAATGTAAAATTATTCATATTATACAGCTTCTTTAACTGCTAACTCTGTTTTATACTCTTGAAGTGCTCTTGCGTAGAGAAAATTTTCGCGCTCTGCCACTGCTCGCTGATTTCTGCCTTCTCGGTCTGAGTTTATCCGTTAGAATACAGCAAATAAGGTCGATCTACCTGTAGCAACTTCCCACGCGTTCTCAGTAAGAATAACAAATAAGGGGATGAAAATAATAAATCGAAACGCATTTGAATACAGAAATTTTTGCATTGTCGGCTTTTGCAAATGTTTCTCGGCACGATAGTCCTCAATAGTTAAAGTTGGGGATTTCTCATCAGCTTCAATTTTCGCTTCCAAGAGTTTATCATAAATATCTTGATCGAAATCGTTTTTACTTGCATAAAACTAAATCACAGACCTCTCAACTCGTTGAGCGCGATAGTTGGCGTCTCAGTTGCTGTATCAGGGTGAATTTCTCGCACACGCGCAAGATACAACTCTCGCAACTCTTCCGGTGAAGTTTTATGTGACGAGCCTAATATCGTATGCATTTCAGCTGATGTCCAAACCCTTTGAGTTCCTTCTGAGAGCAATCTTGGAGAAAACCGAACTCGATTAATCAATGTGAAACGCATTCTATAAGCCGTAACCGTGAATACTTTTGTCAGTTGTCCACGTTATCTTTGTGATTAAGAATAAACCTTTTTTTGAAATGCTTCCTGCAAGAAATATAACCGATGCTTTTCAAAACATTAACGCATTTTTTCTATGCTTAACATTTATGTTGTATTTTTAACATTATTTTAGATTTATTGAACAAAGTGGCAGAGAAATAAGAATAATGAAAAAGACTACCAGATTGAAGTTGGCCAACATGATAGTGAAGCGTAGAGTAGTTATGGACTAGATAAGGAGCACGGGCTCATCTTTTAAGTGTTTTCCGGATGAGGGCCATGCGTTGCTTGTGCGCCTCGCCCGTATTTCTTCGATGTTTAGAGTCCTCAATTGTGAAACCAGGAACTTGAAGGTCCCACTGTTGGTTCAAATACATTTTAACGTCTTGAACATCTGAAACAATTTAATTAATTCAGAGAAGCACAGTTTTCTGATACCTAGAGTAGTGCAGCGCCGATGTTTAGCCAACGCACATGATCCTGAAACGACATTTTCAACAAAGTCCTCCGCAAGCCTATGAAGCAGTTCCATGACATCGTCCTCCAAAATTGAGTTTGGTTCGATGTCCCGAGCAAGTGCCTGCATTTTCGATTTTGGCATAAGCTTATTTGTTTCCTCGCCGCTAACGATTGATTGTCCTTTGGACTTGCGGTTATACTTTTAGTGTTACTAAAAGCAAACCTTGTGCAGTGTATGGCCGCTGAATAGGACGGCTTATCGGGTAGTTTGAAGGGCGAACAATGCGCACCATTTGACCTCCAGGCTGAACTAGCCGGGTCGTCGGGTTTGCCATGTAAACCATCTGCGTCGGACCGGTACTCGAAACAGGCTGGACGTTTCCGATTGATGTGTTTACCTGATAGATTAGCTAGCGTTCGCTTACGAAAAAGCTTTACCTGATTCTGAGAGACATACTGAATGTTACCCTGTGACACTTGGTTCGGCTGATTCGGCTGAGACATGCTAAACTTAATCTTGTATTAAAACACAATCTTTGTTTTGCAACAGTTTATTTCTAATAGGTTTTATCACCATTTGTTTATGATAAAAAGGCTTCTTGATTTACAAGTGAACGTCGTGTGAAAGTCATGGAGAGGGTAAGTTGAGTTGGATTAGAATTTTATGACAAAAATAAAAGGAATAGACGTCAAAGGAAGGTTATATAAGAGTAGGAGAGTGACTCTTTGATTGTAAGTTGCCGAAATTTGCTGGCTTAGCCGCACCGACCAGCTTTAAAAGAAGGTAAGCGGACAATTTCTCTTCGCAGCTACTGGTTAAGGACAGATCGCCATAGTTGGCGATCAAAAGAATGCCTATAAAAATTTACAAGAAGGTGCCTCGAAGGTGCTTTGATAGCGACAATTTCCAAAATTTAATAATTTCCCAGGGTCCCACAAGTGTACAAAGCGATGGTAGTGTGCGTCGGAGTCCGGTTTTTCTTACACCCAATTCTGTTATTTGTAGCAGTTGTTTACAGTAGTATTGCCATACTACTGTAATCGTACAAATAACGTTTGATGTAAAACAAAAATGGACTGAAATTTACAGCCGACTATTAATAAAAGAGTCACTGGATAAAATGGGTTATTCGGATAAAGTAACTGGCCTTCAAAGTGAAGAAATACGTTATACGAGTAAGCCAATCTCCCCAGTGATCTGAAGTTCCAAATTAAAGGCCCTTTCCTATTTCTTATAAGGGGTACTCGTTTATTGAACTAAAAGAGATTCAGCAATTCTCAATATGTTACAGTTAAGTATATATAAGCGAAAATTGCGTGACTCAAATTTACACGAAACATTACAGTATATGTATGGGATTCGTAAGTCGCCCCAGTGTTGCTTAAAAAGTTAATATCAGTTGATTCTGCGCGTGGTCGTAAGTGGCCATGAGAGTTCTTGTCGACTTTAATTTAGAGATATTGATTTATACATTTGGGCAGTTCTTTTAAGTTATTGGCAGTAACGCCCTGGCAGCTAATAAGGTAAGTTTGAAATTTACAGTGTGCTGTTTTCTGTCTAAAAAAGATGGTGGTGTTAAAAGCAATCCAGGGAATTAATTCCTCGCTGAATATAAAATGAAAAACTGCTCTAGCTAACGTTGATAGGGAGATTACTGTAATTATTTCTGCGGTGGTTTAATAGCGATAATGGGTAGAAAGCCTGGTGGTGCGTGCCTAAACTTGTTTGGTATTACTAATGACTACAAACAACAGGTGCTTCTCAGTCTAAAGAGAAGGACCTACTGTAAAATAAATTCGTATGTTAGGATTCTTGAAGGAGCTGCTTAATAAAATATAACTTTTTCTTTTTAAAACGGATTTATAAAAAGTAGGGAAGAGTAAGAAGAGTGAACACAGCGATAAAGATTATACATGAAAATGATCCGAGTTCAATCGAAAGTGGGAACGGCTTGCCGAGTTCGACGCATTTTGGGAATAGATTGCACTAAAGAAGGAAGGATGGATCCGCTGGGTTTAATATACTTTAAAGAAACAAGAATGGTAAATAACAAAAAATGTGAATAAAATAAAACAAGAACATAAAGGGCAGCGTTTCCTCCCTGAAATTTTGCAGGACAGCGTGTGAGGTGGCTGCCAGCTGATTCAATTCTACAAGTTTACAAAGGGTCGGGAAGTTGGACCATATCCCGGGATGGAAGTTCGCTGCCAAGCAAATCGGGAGGAAACGTCGCTCTGTTTTAGAGTACAAATAGCAGACTACTATAAATTCATAGTTGATATGCATGGATAGAATATATGTATCGTATATACCAAGAGACTAGTAAAATTTGAGATCAGTCGGGCAAAGCAGTAATCAAACTGCGGTTTGCTTGTTTAAAAAAACGTTAAGAGTTCGATAATGAGCGATATATCGGATGATCCGCCAAAACGGAGAGGGAGAAGAGTTAAACCGTTGCATTTTCATGGTCTAGACTATCTCGGAAAAAGAATGTCGAATATCAAGGCTTGAATAACATTATAGTACTGTATAAAGCTAGATAAAAATATAAGTGACAAAAATATACAACAGTGATGGGTGGTTTGTTTTGGGTACGTTTTTCGTTTTGAATTCCATCGTGGCCAGCGGTAAGAATTTAACTAGCGGTAAATGACCATATGTATAATGGTATGTACAATTTACATGCGGAACGAATTCAAAAGTTGTATATTTTCGCGCAAGACGGGAGTAGGTTTTCGATATCCGGAGACAGGAAACGGCAATGCCGTAAAACGGCAATGCCCAACCACAATTTAGTTCATCCCATTCATGCTCTTGATATTTTGCTCGTTGACCAGCTTGTCCAGCTTCGTGATGATATGTTTTCCGTACGTGTATCGCTTCAAATTATTGATGTGAGGCTTCATTTGGCTAAAAACACATAATTGAAATGAATAATTCAACACTAATTACCTGACTAGTTTGCGTTTTTGAGGCATATCAGCAATGTCAAGCATTTTCTGGACGACATAATTCGCATACTGGTCCTTCATCATCGTAAACAGTGCTTCGCTCGAGCCGCATACTTCATCAATCATCAGCGCTCGCGTCGTTCTTGAGCTTGAGGTGACACACTTCTCGATTACATTTGAGGCGAACTTGTGCTGAGCTAGTTGAACAACACGTCCTCGCATTTCTCCCGTGATCTTCGTCTTGTCGTCTGCTCGACCGTGCTCAAGTATATGCTGGACTACGTAATTTCCGTACTGATCCATAGTTAGTTGCTCCGTTTGAGGATGAATCTCATCAAGAATCTGGGCAGTTTGATCTGTATTACAGTGCTCCAAAATGCGCTGAATGACTCGGCAGCCATAAGGATGTGTACTCAATTGGTAAACCTGGCCAGCAAAAGCGTCAACAATAAAATTGAGATGCTCCGACGGAACACACTCGATCACTTTTTGTACAACATGGTTGCCATTTTGATCTTTGACGCACTAAAATCAGTTAAAAAATGTTATTCTAGTTTTACAACCTTGAGAACATGGCCTTCAAGTTCTTTCACGATATCGATTTGATGCTCTGGGAGATGAGAAAACGCTTCTAATCCCTTTTGAATCACTCTACAGCCATACATTTGCAATGAAAGCTGTAAAACGTGTCCTTTAATCGAATTAAGAAGCTGAACTCGCTGTTCAACAGAGCCGAATTCAAGGAATTTCTGGATCACATAATTTCCAAAGACATCGATAATCAAGTTATAAGAGGAAGAAAGAATTTCGTTGAATACAAGCTCGCGGTCACCGGGTGTGCATCGTTCCAGCTTCTGCTGAATGAAGCGCGAGCCATGCTGATCTTGCGAAAACTCAACCATGTGGTTGACGAGATCTCGGAGCTGTGGATTTGGCAGTTTATTATTTCGGAAGTCTTCGAGTAGCTTTGAGCGATCGGACATAGATTCAAACGAGATTCGCGATGAGCTTTGGAATGCACCAAGTCCAAAATTGCCAGCTAAAAAATAAATTGAAAGAGTCGGTATTGCTTGTCTTACGAAGTGCACCATTTGCGTTCATACCAAGACTTGAGGCTGAGGAGTTAAATGACGTGTTTCTCCCAAATGAGGGGCCGAGAAGACCATTGTTTCCCATTCCAGGAGGAGAAACAGTACCCATTGCGTTGTTAAGGCTCTGCAGAGGATTCATTGCATGGAAGTTGTTTGGGGTGCGGAGAGGCTGACCAAGAATGTTTTTATAATCAGATGCGAGGGAGTCACGTCTGGTATTAAGGCCAAGATCGTTGTTGAACGCACCAAGGCCACTCATTGGGTTGTAAAGTCCTTAAGCCAAAGGTTAAGGCAATTTTACTTCTGATCGTTTACCTCCTGCACCCATGAGCGCTTGGTTTTGAAGAGCTTGAGTCTGCATCAGAGCCTGCGCGCGTAATTTTTCATTATATCTCGCAAGCAGATCGTCTTCGGCAGAACCAAGTCCACTTCTTCCCGCGTCGAGAAGATTATTTTGACCGGTTAAACCACTCAACTGATTGCCGAGATTTGGAAAGCCTTGATGGACTTGCATCTGAGGAAGATTCATGCTTCCCGCTTGAAGGCCTGCTTGAAGACCTGCCTGAAGACCTTGTGCATTCTAGATTAAATGATTGGTTATTTTATCAAGTTTTTAATTTTTACCGGGTATGAAAACTGCTGCTGCAAAAGTTGCTGCTGCATTTGAAGGCTGGCCATTTGCTGCGCAAGAGCCATCTGATTCACGCTTAGAGGATCGTTCATTCCATTTTGCAGCATTTGTTGTTGCTGTAGAAGCTGTAATGTTGGGTCAGCGACACTCAATGGCGTTGAAATCATCGGTGCGCTGGTAAGCGTGGAAGGTAGGTTTTGATTGTCTGTAAATTTATCGTCCGGCACTGAGAAAAAGTAAAAACAATTCGGTTGTTATTTTATTTACCAGAAATCTGATTGAGACTCGTGTTCCAAGCAGCAGCTAGGTCTGGATTGAGTCTCCCCTCTCCAAGTGCCCCAATCTGACCGCCCGGTGTGGCCCAGGGTCCAGTAGACACTGTTGGCTGATCTGTTGCCCAAGCGCTTCCGCCTGGCGCCATTGCCGATTGGTCAGCGGTAGAAGCAGGCCAGTGCTCCCGTCCGCCGATCGACAATCGTGGGGTATTGTTCATCCCAACTGGCGCTGAAGGTCCTGTTCCGTCATTACTGCTCCAGATGCCAGCCGGTCCTGCTCCAGGAGTCTCCTCATTATCGTCCTAGAACCTGTTTATCCTCAAAAATTTTCCATGAAGTCAGACCTGGAGTGTGGCAGAAGCAAGCTGCTGCGTTAGTCCTTGAAGCGGACCACTCACCATGATGACCAATTTTTATTTACAATCCGATTGTGTTCACCGATATATTTACAAATAGGCCATGTTTTGGCACAGTCTAAAATATATGTATAAAGAAAAGGAAGGTAACTCGCCTAAAGGCAGTGATCTGAGATTTATCAGTACTGAACAAAATTAATTAAGCTAAATAATTCTTATTGAAGGGCCATTTCGGCCATCTTCATAACAGAAGCTTCGGACTTTGCTCCACCAATAAATCCGTTGGCATGGACAAATGTACAGTCGGTTAATCCAGTAAGCTCATTAAGTGCTTGATCGCGGACTCCAAGCCACGCTGCCGGCAGCGTTTTTCGATTTTTGAAGCTTCCCTCTGATTCGGACACGCACTGAATTCGCCAGTCTTCTGGTTTACTTTGATACACCACGTAAAGAATTTGACCTTCGATCTGCATTTCTTAAGGCAGGGTTTATATTTGATATTTTCCTTGATTTTTCTCGTTATTGATCTCCGACTGTAAAACAATGACCCGTTTCCTTTCTCCATCTCAAACAAGTGTGATTTCCACGGGAGGCCACCCTTGGGGAATTTCAGCAGTCTTCCTTCGGTGTCGTGCTTTTTTCGCTCTTCAATAGCCTCTTTGACGATCGCTCGCGCGGGCATCCACGATTTTACGTAGCCCTCTATCGCATCGCGTAGCTCGATTTCTACTATTTGCATCGCCTTCTCTATGGGAGGATTATTTGATTTAAAAAGGATGAATCAAAATATTTGACGAACCGAAGCCCGCGCGCTCCGCCGCTGGTGTCTTTTTGGGAGTTTGAAATTAAAGTCATACAAATTTGAATTTGAAGGAATTTTTTTATGTCGAATATTTCTGATAATGAATGGATATTTAGTGATAATATAACTTGATTTCTTAAACACTTTCCTGGTCCTCATTCCATCTTGGATTGCATCGTCCAACTCTAGCACTCACAGTAGAAGTTATGTGATATCTTGGCTCGCCATCAAATTGATTGACTCCATTGTCGATTCCGTCGTACTCTTCCACAAATTTGGCATACATCTAAAATATATATTCCGATTTCATAATTATCGTCACTTGATGTAAATATTTATGCTCGTTGAAATCGTTGAGTTAAACTGAAAACCACACAAGAGAGTCACAGTGAATTTTATGGGCTCTTTTTATTGCCCTGAATTGAAGGAGCTGTATTTACCCCCAAAAACAAGGCATAAAAATATCACCTCGAGCTCATTATTTACCTTTTCGTATAGAACCGTCATATCCTGCGATTCTTTTGGAATACCGGTGATTGAGCTGATCACTGCCTTTCCATAATACGCGTAAACCAAGCCAGCAGAACTGAGCTTTGTTTCGTAATCAAGAATCTTCAGAGACTTCATAGTCTCAGTGAATTCGCGTTGATGATGATCGAAGCGCTGCCGTTCAGGATCAAAAACAGCTCCAACATCAACGACTATATCACATGGCTCAAGATCAGCTGGATTTCGACTACGCACAATCTCGGCGTCTTTGAACTCGGGCAGTTGGCGCTTTAATTATTTTAAACAAAATCTAAAGATTTTCATCTTACCAGCAAAACGCAAGCTAGGACTTCATCGGCATGGAAATGACCATTGTGCGTTCCAATCTTTTTCACCATTCTTGAAAAACACTTTATCATTCTGATTTCAAAATTACATTTGTAGCCCGCATTGGGCTTTTTGTATAAAGGTCTTTTACGACAGATAAATGGAGGAACTAAAGGAGGAAATGTAAGAAATTTGTCATGCGAAAGGCGAATATCTTTTTTATCAATGTCTGACTGGATTTTCAAGTTTAAAGGTCTGAGAAAGTAAGATAGGGAAGGCACGAAAGGCCGTTTCGAAATTAAAATGGAAATTATAGGACGTCTACCCGTAAGTACAATTAACACAGGTTCTCAACATAGTTTAAATAAAAGAAAAAAAATAACTGCAATAATTATTTATTTTGTCGCAAAGGCACGTTTTTAGACGAGTAACTTCATGCAGGTATATGGATTTTTGCAGAAAATAAATTTCGAGAAAAGCAATTTTAATGACATGTAGAATCTCAAGAAATAATAAAAGTTATCTGTATATTTTTGTAAATAAAAAATATTTTTGTACAGGAGAAGAGAAGGTGTGTTTTTGTTCGGAAAGGGATAGGATTGGAAAGCAGCGCCAAATCATTGTCAGCAGCAATTGCCAAGGCTTTTGCCCAGAGGCGATCCGGGATCAGAGAGGATCTTTACCGATTTGCTGCCGTCCGCCCTTTGAGCAGATTCTTTCGACTCATGCTTCGTTTTCACGCGACGAGCCATCCGGTAAAACGCCTCGCGTACGTTTTCGCCAGTCATTGCAGAGCATTCAATGAAATCGATTCCGTGGTGCACCGCTAGCAACTGCCCCTGCTCTTCGCTGATAACGCGCTTATCTTCTTGGTCGCACTAAAAATAGACTTTGCTATTTTCCTAACGTTTTAAAAAACATGTTTCCGTATAATTTAGTATTTCATTATTCTCTTAAAACTAACATAAAACTCTTATCGATTAAGAAATCAGATTAGGAATTCTTATTAAAAATAAAATAAATCTCTGCAATAGTAACCTTATTAGCAACAAGAAGCTGCTCAACACCTTCAGCTGCGTGTTCTTCAATGTTCTTTAGCCAATTCGTTATATTTTCGAAGGTTTTCTTTGATGTTACATCGTACACCAGAAGAATACCCATAGCTCCTCGGTAATAAGCTGTCGTAATTGTTCGGAAGCGTTCCTGTCCAGCAGTGTCCCAAACTTGCAGCTTTATTCTCTTATAAATGCATTTTACATAAGTTGACCACCGCAATAAAGACGTACCTTTCCATCGATTTCAACTGTTTGGATTTTGAAATCTATTCCGATCGTGGAAATAAATGTTGGATTGAACGAGTTCTCTGCGAAGCGAAATAACAAGCAAGTCTTCCCGACGCCAGAATCACCAATAAGAAGAAGTTTGAAGAGATAGTCGTATGCTTTTTGTGCAGCTATCGATGTTGGCTAAAACCTACTTTCAATTTGAAAGTTTCAAAAACATCGCAGAAATAACCTTGTTGTTAGTTCTATAATATAAATATTTTTACAATATCATCTAAGTTATACTGAAGCTTAAATGCTCATGACAAATCACCATGGAAGAAACAATAAAGAGCACCTCAAAAAAGCTTTCACCAGAACTTATCTGTATACTGTTAGTACATACAATGCTTACCGTCGAACTTCCTGCTGCGCTTGACATTCTCGAGTTTTTCAATCGCTACCTTTTTTTCTAAATTCGGAGAATTGACTTTTTTGTTTTTTCTGATGCCCGCAAAACAAGAAGGAGCAACAATGCGTGACGACGCACTTTGGCGCTATTTTATCGCCACGAGATGCCTTTTGTGGTGAATTTTCACATTTTAGGTCAGCTGTGGGAGTCATCCATCACAGCGGGACGTTCAATAATCCTTTTTTTCAAAAAACCGGGCCACCGCACACAGTAACCGTTGATTGCTAGCGGCCAGGTTGGACCAAAAATAAATATACTCAGCAAAGAACGGCATGTTTAAACTCCTGCTTGACCCAGAATAGACTTTTCAACCAAAGATCTCAAATTTTTCTGAGTTTGGAACTTCTGACTAAGCAGCGGATTTTTCTGCAATAAACGGGAATTCCAGATTTTTTTTGACATAATCGTCTTTTATTGACCGAAATAACAAGTCTGACAGGAATGGATGGGGTCCACAAG
>Ga0115008_10004527_pt1 | contig 11544 bp, 12 predicted proteins | sample FraStrMetagenome_FD_87164 | JGI IMG/M metagenome (GOLD analysis project Ga0115008, IMG submission 87164) | Marine eukaryotic phytoplankton communities from Arctic Ocean - Fram Strait ARC3M Metagenome | ecosystem: Environmental > Aquatic > Marine > Oceanic | place: Fram Strait | collected...
AATTGGATTTAACGGTGCTTTAACGGTGCAGGTATCCGGAACTGCTTACCTAAATTGGACGACTTTCATTGTAGCTTTGCCTTGATCTCTTTACTTTTTCATTTTCTCTTTTTTTCGCCTATTCAAATTTCCTCGAATTGTTTGGTCAGCTCAAGCGGGCTGATGAGAAAGAGCAAATTAAAAAAACTGAGAATCGCGATTGGTGGCCTCGTTTCAAACACAGCTCGGAGCCCGAAAGCGCCACATCATTTTTTACGCTCCGCTGGAATGTAAAATTATTTCAACACGCGAGATAGTATTTTTTAAGTTTGAGGCATTCGAAGCAGAGCAAAAGAGCAGTTTTGCGGTTCACACGATGCTTGAATTATTGAATTGGAGAACATCAAAGTTGATGAGCTCATTCGATAAATCTTTAAGTTCTTCCCTCAGATGAGGAAACATCAAATAACCACCTAAGTCCTTTACAAAAGCAAATAGAGCCTGATCTTGGAGTCGAGCCAGCCAGTTTTTGTCCGAAAGAACATGCAAATTAGAAGTTCACCGGCGATCTATCCGGCAATTTGACAGCTTTAACTTGCCTCCAGGGGCTTCAAACATATCTGTTTCCATGTATTAATTGATATCAAAACTTTGCGCAAACTTTTTGATCAAAATTAATTTCATATTTTCATATTATTTTTTGATTTTCGTATTTCGTAGAAAAGACAAGTTTCATGAAAAAAAGGCTTGCCAAATTTTTCGTTGTCACCTACTTTGACAGATAAATTAAGTTTTAAATTTAATGCTTGCATTGACGTATGAAGGCTTTCTCGGGCAGTGGTTCCAGCATTTGAGTTAATTTGATCTACTGGACAGTAATTGATGACATGGAGGATCCTCTTTTTTCTTCTTCTGATATATCATCAGAAGACGGCGCTCGAGAGGCTGGAGAGATATGAAGTTATATACTGCGAAAATGCCACGAAATGCACCGCAATAGCTGCACTTTCTTGTATTTACCAAAAAATCGAAAACTATTATTTATTTTTCACATTTTGAATTATGGAAATGTATGAGAGTTATTCGATTTTAGAAAATTGTGAAGATTATGAGTTTCCAGCGGCGTTCCAGAATGATAACGAAGATACAACTGACTGTATTTGGGAAGCATGCGGCTTCAGGGAGACGTCGAATGATACAGACTGTAGTTTTTTAAAGGTTGAGTTTTTAAAGAAAAATGAAGATAACATTCGCTTTTTTTGAAAACTCTGGTGAAAGATAATAGACTCAGACTGTCCCGATGAACATGAATATGATTGCTTTGCACAGAAAATGATGAACCTGACAGGGGCCGAAGTTTCAAGCTCGAACTCGGACAATTTTTTCATCAGGCGTTTAGTAATTGGATTTTTTCTTTCAATCTCAGGTAAATTCGTTTGCCTTGCTGAATTTTCTACCAGATTGCTTAGGCATCGGTCTCCTGGGAAACGCTTTAGTTTTCTTCATCCTCGTTAAACATACTCGATTAAAGAAGCCAACGAATATATATCTCTTCAATTTAGGTATTTAAAAAAACTTTTCCAAGGAACTATTTCGACTTTTATTTAATAACAGCTGTCGCGGATTTCTTGCTGCTCTTTGACTCGCCATTTATATCTTTTTTACATGTGGACAAAAAGTGGGATTTCGGCGAGATGCTCTGCAAGCTTACAGTTTCGGAAAGGCCGATAAATTATAAAATTTTTTTTATAAATTTTTAATAATAAAATTTTTTTTTATAATTTTATAAATTATAATCATTCATAATTTGAATGACAGTTTGATCAATGCCATCAGCTTACGTCTGCACTCTGTTTAATTGCCGTCTCGATAGATCGAGCCGTTCTGTCATGATTCCAATATATCTGATGTGCTGAAGTGACACTCAGACGTTTCAGATTAGCTGTATTTTCATCGTCTTGAGCGCGTATGACAATTTGGAATCTGCGGATTAGATTCATTGCAATAGACCACTCACATCAAATCAAGCCTGGTATGTTTGCGGATTTATTTGGCTCGTCAGGAAAGGTTTTTCAAGAAGTATTTATATAGGCACCGATTTACTGGAGAAAAAATGGCCTTTTTAGTAGGTTCTGATAAAAACAGCCATTTTAAAACAAAAAAAGGATTTTCAAGGAAGTTGTGTCGGTGCCTATATTAAGATGAGCAACTGAGCTAAATTAAACCATTTTGAAGTTACATTCTGACTGTTCCGACTTTCTTGCAAACAAAAGTTATTACCGTCGACGATTTTAATACTTGTTTTAATAAATGGGCTGAAGAAACGGAGTATTTTATCCTCATGCTGACAGTGAACTTTCTGATGCCTTTGTTCTCGGTCATTATCATGTATGGATTGATCGTCAGGCGAGTGCGCAGATCTGGCAGGAAATCGCAGCGCGCCAATATGCAGATGTACGAAAGACGCGTCACTTTTAGAGTTCTGATCGTCATAGGCACATATTGCGTTTGGTAGGCTTTTACTATGACGTTTTTGATTAACTTTCACTTCAGCTGGTCGCCGTACTACATCTACGGATTTCTTTTGAATATCAACCTCAGACATCTCTTTTTCGAAGAGTTCTACATTTTATCGGTATTTACAAAAATAGACCATTGACAAATTATTGACTATCGTCGATTGCTAAAAGGTTCATGCGATGGAATAACTAATTTCAGATTTATCTGGGTTACATTAACTCGGTTCTTAATCCAGTGATTTATGCATTCGTCAATGACGAGTTCCAGCGCTCATTAAGGCGAGCTGTCCGAGAATTCACTGGATCAAGAAATGAAAGAACGGTAAATTTGATTATCATGTTTACACGTCTGTAACTCGCTGCTTTCAGCTATTTCAGCAGATAGAATAACTTAATATTTAGCTCACGATAGCTGGGACCGAACAGAAGGACGTGACTGGCGGAGGCTGGTGGAGGTGCGCATTTTTCTTTATAACGCGCGAAAAGCAGAAAAAAAGAGTATGATCGCATATATTGTTAATCAGCCGTTTACCTGTAATGTCACTGGCAGCTCAGGAGGCAGAAAGATATATGTCAGTTTCTATCAGCAGATCTGTATCAGATTTTCTGAGATTTTTCATTCGCAAAAGATTTAGAAGTAAAATGCATTTTCAGCTGTTGGAAGTCCCCAAGTTTGGGAACGGAAACATTGAAATCACGGCTACAACAAATCTGCTTTCCAGTCACCCAGCGTTTGCCAAGAAGGTCAGTTTATAATTTAACCCTTGCGGGGAAAGTGACCAATTAATTGTTCACTTTAATTTTGCTAAAAATGGCTGAGCGTAGCGAAGCAAAAAGCGCGAAGCGAAGCTTCGCGTCAAAAATTAAAATAAGAGATATTTTGACGCGAAGCTTCGCTTCGCACTTTGTGATTCGCTTCGCTCAGCCATTTTTAGCGAAATTTAAGTGAACAATTAATTGGTCACTTTCCCCGCAAGGGTTAACATCAGAAATAGTACAGCGTCTATTTTCAGCTCGGAACCAACTCAACAGCCCAGAACAATCGGCCTTTTCCAAATTCCCAATAATCAAACTCGTAATTTGCTTGAACGTCACGACTCTGCTAATAAAGGTAATGGCAGACTGATCTCATTAGCGTCGCGCAGAATTAGAATAAATCTTGTTAGAAAAATCGAATGACAAGTCTTGGGAAGAATCTGGTATTGGAAGTCTGAAAGGCACGTCCGAAAGTTCTCATTAAGTTCAAATCTTAACTTTTCTGTAACTACTGTATAAAAATCCTGCGTTAAAATAAACAGATGAACAAATGAAATTGATAGAAAAAAGTATTGTTTTTAAAAAGAAAGCTTCAACACACCAAACAACATCGAGAAAGATAAAGAAATGTTAAAATAATGAATAGTCATCAAGTTAGGTTGCAAAAGCGAGAAGAAACTTCTTTTTAGAACCAGGCAACGAGGGGACCACTCCGAGCGCTGAAATCATTTTGGTTTCCCGATCGTTTATGCGCTGGAATATTCTCGTTAAAGTCCTCGGATGGCAAGTATTGCACTAGAAAGAAAATAAATACTGTTTTGAATTAAATCCTTTCTTATTGAATAATCGTCACCATAATTGAAGAAGTCGCCCATAAAGTTTCTTCTGTTCATCCTTCTGCTCATGTATGACCCTTTTGATAAAAAAATAAGTCTTTTTTGTCATTTTCATTCTCTAACCTGGTCCAGCAAATTTCCCTGCATTTGTCGCGCAAAACAATACTACCAGAATGTTCATTTTGGATGTCTACTAGCTGCGATGGACCATAACAATTCAGAACAACGTTTTATACTCGTTACTACTGACAGGTTGCTTCATAATTTATTCAAAAAATCTACAGTAACAGCTCTTTAGTCAGAAAAAGTAGAATATTCTCTATGGATTCCAAGCTTCTGAAGTGTATCGGTGCACAAGTGCGTACGGTACGAATTGGCTATTTTTGGTACCAAAATAGTTCAGCTCCATAATGTAAAACGGCGTTTTCGCGGTTTTTCAGTAACAATAGCATCAGAACTGACTTGTCGGGTATCGATGAGTAAGTGGCAGCGGATCGTAAGTACTTTTTATAGGTACTCGAATAAAGACAATATAATATTTATTATATTGTGAAATTTTATAAATTTTTATATATTATATATTAATGTAATATATAACAATAATATATAATAATAAATTATATAAATTATATTTAATATTATCAATAATCAAAAAGTGAATATTGAAATATTCCGTCTTCATGAAAATTTTTTTTTAGTGAAGTACCTTTCCTTGCAACTCTTTCTGTCAAAACACCTCCAATAAACGTCAAAACTATGCCAATCCCTGAACATAAATTGCTTCTGTTCCAGTTTTAACTTTCAATATTACCTGCGACAGTACAAATAACGACGAGTAACGCAACACACCAAATAATCAGCTCTAAAAAGGGACTGACGTCTCCCATTATATTCATCATCTTGCCAACGTTGAGCTTTTATAAGAGTCTATAAAAAGTGATAAAGAGCTTGTCAATATTCTCACACAGCTATTGCTTCTTTTTGCCTTTTTCATGCGTCATAAATTTGAGCCAAGCGTTTCAGGTGATAAGTCAAGTTTATATTTCTGAGCTTTGTATAAGAAGGAAGCTTGGTAAATCAGCTGATAAGTCACATACAGTACTATACAATTAAAAATAAACAGTGCAATCAGCAGACGGCATTGTCGCGGATGCTTTGAGTGATCCAACTTTTAAATTTTGGAATATCGGTGAAAACAGTCGGCAGCGGGTTCCGCATTGAGCACTTTCCTCTTCCAAAACTGACAATACCGCGCAGATGCCAACGCTCGTCGGCACCTTTGCAGACCAAAGGACCGCCCGAGTCTCCTTTGCACGCAGAAACTTGGTATTTCTGCCCAGCGCAGATTGTACTTTCCGGAATATCGGTTCCGTTCCATCTAGCTGCGCATTCAGATTTGTCGATAATTTGCATCGCACCGAATTGCTGCATCACTTATTCAAGCAAAATTAAATAAAAGTATATACAAGAATGCAAACCTGAATTATCAATGCCGTTCTCAGTATGACCCCAGCCGGCAATTGCGCAATTATCGCCGACAAAACCGACATTGAACCCTCTTTAACCGATTTAAAAAGCAATAAACGACCAAAAGCACTTACGATTCCCAGCAGATCGGCACAACATTTTGGTTAAAAATGATATCGTCATTAAGTCGTATCAGCGCAATATCATTTTTCGGTGTTTGTCCAGATCTTAGGCTGTAGTACTCGTGTGTCAGGACAAGATCCTGCTTGAATTTCTGCTCGCTTCTGTTCTCTTCGAGTCTGTCGTATTCTCCGACAACGACTTCGATTGAGTCGTATTTTTGGACGCAGTGAGCAGCAGTTATTATCCATTTGTTATCAAGAATTCCTCCTCCACAAACCTTTTCTTCACCTTGATAAGCTAACATAAATGTAAATTTAGGTTTCCTCATTTACATAAGGTACCGATATAAATGAGCGCAAGCCATGGAAACTGTCCCGACGGGCCCACGTGACCTCCGGCAAGTTTCAATCTTGGTCGTTCGCCTGAAAGACCAGAAAGATTGAGCAGCTCTTCCCAGGTTTTCGCTGCTGAGGTGGATATTTCATCCAATGTCAGTGATGAAACGCCACATTGCGTGCTGCTCCTGTCACAGATGTCGTTCGCCTCGTCAGAGCCGTCGCCGCAGTCGTCGAATCCGTCACAGAGGTCATCTGAAGCGACGCAGCGGCCATTTCGGCACTTCGACCAAAGCTGTCCGACGCCGTCATTCTGACAACAAGGAAGACACGGGCCGGAATGCAAAGCAACCGAGCTAATTAACGAGTAGTCTTCTGCCTTGATATGGTAAGCACCTTGAGGCACCGTCCTTTGTATTAGCTGCCAGGGGCGAGAAAATGAGGCGCTTGTTGTATGACGTCGGCCTATTCCAGGATAGCCTGTTATTATCCTCATTAGACGACAGAATTAGCCGCCTGTGTTTTGAGTTCAAAAAATAATGAATACAAGCTGAACTTTGACTATCCCTTCCTCGTGAATCAATAAAAATGACCCCCCTCGCGGAATTCCAAATCTTCAAGCAGCCGACTCGCCAAGGATTGACTCCCTTCAAATTCTCGCCATACTCCAAATGCACACCCTTCTTTGCAACACCATAGAAATCAAGACTTATCCGCTCCTTTTTCTTCGCTTCGGAATACTCCAAATTACAGTAGCCAGATTCAAAGTCACATTCATGATTTTCCTGGCAAGTTAAGAAATTGAAGCTCGTTGATTTGATCTCGAAGCCAACAGCGAAAATGTCGGAAAGATCGAGAGGCTCATTTTTGAAAACAATGCCATCTTTGCCGACGTTAAACGACTCCTTAACCCAAGCTCCTCGTGTGTTCTGCGTCGTCTCCCAGATCAGCACGTTTTTCTTCGTTGTTTTTTGGTACGCTGCTAGCTTCATCTTGTCCTGATTGCTTCTATAAATGATGCTCAGACATCCATTTTCCTCGTTTTTTGCTGACGTGAGCTCCCCAAAAGGATTGATAAGAATGCCCTTCCGCAGTTTGATAAAACTCGAAGGAGTGTATCCACAAGTTGACTTTTCTTCCTCAAACAGACAATTCAACACTGATTTTTTCTCCTCATCATAGTTACAGGGACATCCTGAGACTTTTAAACTGTCGAGCGCAATATCAGATTGCACACTTTTTGCGACGGCTTTAATATTAATCCTTCCCGGTTGCTTCATAAAAATGTCCATTTGCGCGTTCTTCCACTTATTTGTTTTTTCATTCCAAATTCCTGACGACCGCCAAATTACTTCATCATTTGCGGTCACTTCAAGAGATGATTTTTTATGAGCTCGAATGTGATATGCAAAAGTTAGACAAATTGAGCTTCCGCTTTGGAGGACGAACGATTCTAGACTCCCTTGAGAGCTGTCCGAAGACTCCAAGTAGAGGTAATGGGATCCAGTCTGCGCGGCGGTCGGGCCCGTTCCAGGCGTGAATGTCTCTCCCTGCCATCGTGTCAAGCCGGTCGTCGTCCAGCCGCACTCGAGCTCGTCGTCGAAGTTGCATGAAAGAGCTTCAGTTTGTTCATTTGAGCAATGGCGAGCTTCTGATTCTTGTATTGATTCTTGCGCCGGTCTCCTTGCCGGCATGTGCGCGCTATGTTCCTCGTCGGCTTTGTTTTCGTCAACACAGTTTACAGATATGTCGTCTAGAGCAATGTCCCCCAGGTGCCCATTACATGTAAACTCGAACACTTTTTTTGGCATCAATTATGTCCTAACAGCAGATAAAAACAATTCTGACTCGTTTAACGATTAAGTGACTTGTTTCTGCCGGAAAAATAGAAAGCTTCATGAAAAAAATTGTTATGTATTTTCGTCGCCTACGCAAATCATAATAACCGGTTCAAAAAAGCTGCGTAGGCGTTTATAATCATTTATGTTGCTTTTGACGCGAAGCTTCGCTTCGCGCTTTTAGATTCGTTTGTTCTACATTTTTTTCTTATAATTGAATACGTTCCTATCTCGAATTTCTCGTCCCGTTTCGCTTCAAAATCGAATCTGAAGAACTCCCATTCTTCTTGTCCCCTTTTGCTGACAGTAGTTTTAATTCCAAGAGTCTCATCCCAGTCTTGGAATTCCCAGAACGCGTCGTTTTGAGCTCTCTTTGCAACCCGGAACTGGCTTGGATCACTTCCTTTTCGATTTAAATAGCCTTCAACATTTCCTAATCCTGTTGAGCACAATAAGTCGCTGACAACGATTCCAGCTTTGTCGCCCTCAACGCGCGGCCAGGAGCACTCTGCAAAGATAAAGTAGCCATTTCCGCTTGTGTGATCGCCGAGTGAAGGGCCTGTACCGTGTGTTGGCGTGTCTGTATTGCTTTCTGACAGTAAAAACTCACTGTCGATGTCTTCAGCTCCGCACCAGTCAGTTTCGAAATCACAGTTGAAAATTCTCTCGCTGAGGCAAAATTGTAAAGAAATTAAAGCAAAAAATAAGCTTTTCAGAAACATTGAAAATCTAACAGGTTCTAGCGGTTCTCAGGGAGCTATATACGCGCGCGGATGAGCTGGAAGTTATGTCGAAAGGGTGTCGTTAACCGCCGATTGATTCTTGAAATTGGCGGTTTGACGCCGTCCGCTGACGTAAATGGGCTCCACCAGGCACCAGAAGTAGCTTCTAACTAGAATTCTAAAAGTAAATTGACTCATTTTTAAAATTATAGTTATTTCAGGCCAAATCCTCAAAAATCTATTTTTCTGTCGAACTAAATCAGGTCCGATTTTAAAATTTCGGTTGTTGCCAAAAAAGAGATGAATTGTTTCGCGATTTTAACCGTGACCTGATCATGCCAAAAGAGTGATTTGGCGAACAATAGCTTTCAATTTTTTATCAGCTTCGAGTACCTATAACGACTCACCAGACCACGGCAGAGAATTAATCACGTTTATTTTTTCTTACGACGCTTTTACGATAAACGGGCACTAGAACCTGACTATTGTTAGAGCGCTTGAATATTTCAAGAAGCTTTTTGACGAATTTTAAATATTAGAGAAACATTTTCGAAATGTGCCAGAATCACTATATTCTTGAGGGTGAAAAAATAGGAAGATATGGAATTGGTTCAGCAGGAATAGGCGGACAGCCGAAAAATGAAGATATGTTGAATGGAAAAATGATACTAAATACGCAAATTGAAGCTGATTTAGGCGCTCCAGGAAATGATAAGAAACTACGGCTCGAAAATTATTCCGATTTTTTGTAATTTTTAACGATTTTTGGGTAGTTTAGGGTAAGCTAAAAGTATTTTATACTAATTTATTCAATTTATATTTAATTTTTTTTAGCTATTTCAATTTTTATAAAAAAAAATTTCAAAAAATTATGAAGATATGATAAAAATTGTAATAAATACGTAACACTGCAGCTCATGTATCATCCGTGTTAGTATAGTGGTGAGTATTCCCGCCTGTCACGCGGGCGACCGGGGTTCGATTCCCCGACACGGAGATCTTTTTTTTCTTTTTTTCAAAATTTCTTATCAGCAAAAAGACGGAAGCCAGATGGGCCCTGCGGGAGTTCTGAGAGTCGACAACGTCCAAACAGATATCAAACTCGATTTGAATATTGAAACTGATACGATTTTGATTATTGTCACGATTGTTCTTATTGTCGCTGTTTTTCTCGGTTAGAAAACGTATTGATGGAAATTTATTAAATTTTTACAAATTTATTGTTCACTTAACTTTGGCTAAAATGACTCAGCGAAGCTAAGCTAAAAGCGCGAAGCGAAGCTTCGCGTCAAAAATTAAAATTTGAAGTATTTTGACGCGAAGCTTCGCTTCGCGCATTTTGTTTCGCTTCGCTCAGCCATTTCTAGCCAAAACTAAGTGGACAACCAATTGGTCACTTTCCCGCAAGAGTTCACCCTTTTTTCAGCTTGCATTTGTTATTATGGCGTTTCCCGCTCATTCCCCTTTGCCTCAAAAGAATCCCCTCCTTATCCGACGGCGTATCCGACTTTGTCGAAGTCCTTCGCTGCGAACCAGGCGCCGCAATTTCTCGACCGCAATTCTTCTCGACTTTCGATGGACGAGCTTTCTCAGACGAATCGTTCGGAGCGCTCGGTTTACACTTTCCGCAGCAAGGTGCGTCAAACGTCGGAAACGCTGCTTCTGACGCCAGAAACTTTTAAATAACACACTGGACCTATTTTTTTCACATGACCGCTTCCGATCTGATGATCAGAATCACTCCTCTGTAAGTTATTTAACCTTTCTCCTGCCTAATAAAATTTCGCAAAATTTTTAAGCTTTTTTGGGTTTTTTTATGAATTTTTATATTTTCATATCATGTTTTTTCCAAATTTATAAATACAACTTTAGAGAGGAAAATTATTTTAAGAGTTGAGTGTTCCGCAATGAGCAACGTTTATAAAAATCTTAATTTGCGAAATCTAAAAATAGATATGAGAGTTAAATAGACTCAATTAAAGATATCAATCCGCCAATTCCGATTCAAGAATAATTTTAATATTTTCAGTTTGAAATATTGATCTTTTTATTTTAAAGAAATTGCATTGAATATTTTATTGCAGAATAATGGTATTTACAAACCAATAACAGATATTATATAGGCTATTATTATAATATCTGAGATATACAACAATAAGTCTTCATTTCAAAATTACAACAATAAGTCTTCATTTCAAAAAATTTCAAAGTTTTTTATTCATATAAATCTCATGCTCTTTTTTTTGCGACCAATGTGCAGGAGATGATGCAGGATCTTGCTAATCCAAGCGGATTATCACTTCTGACCGATCCAAATTCATATTATTCCTGCGACCTTGCTGTTATTGAAAAATAGAATTTTGCAATTTACTGCCATGAAAATGGCGGAAAGAATTCCGACCGGCAAGCTCCGGAAAGAAACATTTGTCGGGCTCTTTTTAGTAGGAGGGATTTGGACCTCCGATCCTCTCTTGCCGGAAGAATTTACTTCTTTGTTGTTGAGCAAAATTTAAAAATGGGCGAGCCTGAAGGAGGAAACTAATTAAAGACGCTGGCTGTAAATAAAAAGTTCCAAGTACAGTTCTTGATCTTTTTAATATTCAATAAACTGAATAAAACAGGTGTTTTGTTCAACTGTTTTTGCAAATGATCATCTTATGAGCTAGAATCGACCCTTCAAGAAGATATAAACTGATGCATGTAAATGCACAACTTTCAGGTTTTTTTTTGTAATCGAGGGAATCTTATTCGTTGTGAGGCAAAACTTCAATTACAAGCGCGATTGTTTTGGGACGATATAACTAATGACGCTCATTATTCATTTCTGTTTTGACAAAAAACAAGTCCTGTTTGACAATAAAAAGGAGAATTGCAAAAGTCGTGCTTTTTCGAAATTGAATCGGTATCAATATTTTTATCAATATCAGTTTTCAGGTTGAGATGGAACGTATATTGGGTTTAAATAAAAA
>Ga0115008_10004528_pt1 | contig 11542 bp, 6 predicted proteins | sample FraStrMetagenome_FD_87164 | JGI IMG/M metagenome (GOLD analysis project Ga0115008, IMG submission 87164) | Marine eukaryotic phytoplankton communities from Arctic Ocean - Fram Strait ARC3M Metagenome | ecosystem: Environmental > Aquatic > Marine > Oceanic | place: Fram Strait | collected 2012-06-18
CAAGCCCTGATGTTTCATCCACGCGCGATCGATGTCTTCTATGCTGCCCAGGCGCCGCTGCAGCATCAACGTCGCGGCGGTCATAATAGGTCCGAGCATGGCGTTGACGACATACCCAGGGTTCTCTTTTTTCAATACCAGCGGTACAGCGTCAAGGCTGATTACATAGCGTTCCAATATCTCTAGGGTGGCGGGGTCCGTTCGGGGCCCGGGGACAATATCGATCAGCGTAGAGCCAAGATGCGAGTGCAGCGCGGCAAACAACTTTGCCCGCGTGGCTGAAACCACGTCCTCAATTTGCGAGACCAACAGCGACGATGTATTGGTGGTGATAATGGTTTCAGGAGGGCATAGCGCATCGAGCTGGCTGTGGACTTGGCGTTTTATTTCGAGGTTTTCAAACACCGATTCGCTGACCAGTTCGACCGCTTTAGTTGCGCGCGCGAGATTGTCTGTAAGTACCAGTTGAGCAATAACATGATCGACGGCCGCTTGCGGGCAGAAACCCTGCATGACGACATAAGTACCGATAGCCGCTAGGCGCTGCGGTACCAAGGCGAGATTTTCCGGGCTGTTGTCATAGACCGAGACTCGGTAACCGGCGAGTCCGGCAACCATAGCGTTGGCACAGCCTATGGTGCCGGCGCCGACAAAACAAACGCTGTTGATCTCTTTGATGACCACGGTATTTCTCCTCCTTGCCGGTTATAAGCACAGCTTTTTGTCGGTCGACGTTAGTTCAATGCTCTGGGCAGGCGGTCTAGCACGTAGAGATTGGTACTGCCTTTGGTGATAACCGCAGGCAGGTATTCGAGGATTGGCAGTCCGGCCAGTGCGTTGGCAATATGGTATTGGGTGGGGTTTTGCTCCCAGGTCAATTGCTGCCAATTGACTTCACCGCGTCCTTGCATGACCTGAGTAAAGCGGTGTTCCGACGGAAACAACGTCGCCTGACCCTCGCCGACACCAAAACCGCTGATCGCCGGTGTATAGCGATAACCCATGGGGTTGTCGTTGGCCTTGTTGGCCTGTTGGCTTGCGACAACGGCCGACAGCGGCACTTCGACCAGATCACTCAGCGAAAGATCCAAGATGTTATGGCCAAAGTGGCTGGCACCGACGGTCCATACCCCATCGTCAGTGCGGTGCTCTGGAATGTCGGCATAGACCTTAGAAATGCCCTGCATCTCGCGGCCGGTGAGTATGGGGTCGGTCAAATTCTCCCACATCACCAGCGTGTAGCTTCCGGTGAGCTGGTCTTTGGTGCCGCGATGAATCACCGAGGCGTGCACGCCGATGAGGTTGTAGCCATGCCCCGCGAGCCAGTCGATATTTTTGTTACAGGCATAGGACACGGTGATTACCGGACGCTCGGGTACTTCGAAACAGTCTGGCAAATAGCGCCTTAGCGCGTTGCTATCGGTGATATATGACACCGACATCGATGTCACATCGTGGTACCAACCAGATGATTTGGCGCCGCTGTATCTGGGGCCAAAATGCGCAGGCATCATGTAGGATTGATTGGGGTCGAGTTTTTTCATGGCAAAATCCTTGGGCTATGCGGGTACAGTTAGTGGCGGCGAGCTAGTGCCGCCCTCAATCGGTTGTGATCGTTGCGACTGAGACGTAATTGCGTGGTAAAAAAGAAGCCGATGACGGCAAAGCCAACGACGATTAACAGCGTGAACCAACCGAGAGATTGCAGCACCTCGGCGCCCACCTGACCGGGGATAGAGGTGCTTTGAATGCCCACAACCTCGATCACAATGCCGGCAATAAAGGCGCCGATACCAATGGTGGTTTTGCTGATAAAGGCACCGACAGAAAACACCACGCCCTCGCGCCGCTTACCGCTATCGAGTTCGATTTCATCGATCACATCGGCTGCAAACGACGCCGAGACGATCTGCAAACTAACGATCATAAAGACGCCAATCGCAGTATTTAAAGCGATCAGCGGATACAGCAGCGCATCGCCGTTGTCCGGTAGCAGGCCAGCCAACCGACCGCCGAATAACCACAGGCCATTCGTCGCCAAGCCGAGGCTAAAGGTCGCCAGCAAGCGAGGTTTGTCGTAGCTTTGACTGAGCCGGCCGAGCACCAAAAAGGCGATGAGCGTGGCGATGCCGGTGGGCACTACCAAGCCGGCCAGTTGGGAACTGCTAAGCTCCCAAAAGTAGGTCGACAGGTATAGGCTGAGCGTGGCAAAACCACCAGTGCACAGGCCAAACGACAGGTTTGACCCGATGGATACGCGAAAATTGCGATTTTTGCAGACCAACAATATGTCGTGGTAGGGGTCTCGCCAGCGAAACCGAGCTTGGCTGTCTGCCGTCGGCAAGCGCGGAATAATGGAGGCGGTGCCGAGGATACAAATGACCGCAGTGATACCGGCGGTGAACGCCGAGAGGAGGCCGTAGTGCCAGTAATTTTCGGCCATTAATCGACCATCGATGCCATTGCTCGGTTGGAAAAAAAAGCCGAAAGCGATCGCCGGTAGTAGCATACCCGCCACCCAGCCCAGAGTAATGCGCGCCTTGGCGATGGTGGTGCGTTGATCGTAGTCTGTCGAGAGCTCTGCACCCATCGCCGTATAAGGTATAAAATACACCGTTAGTGCTGTGCGCAACAGGATCGATAGAGTCAATAGCCAGACAAACACAGCCCCTTCGCCAAGCTCTGACGGCGGCGCAAATAGCCCAATAAATAGCAGCGCTGTGGGTGCCGCACCGGCCACCAGTAGCGGGTGGCGGCGGCCCCAGCGAGAGCGAAAGCTGTCGCTCCAACTGCCCACTATGGGGTCTGAAATTGCGTCCCAGACCAGCGCAATAAACATTGCAAGACCGGCCAAACTGCCACTGAGGCCATGCACCTGGGTGTAAAAAAAGATCACAAAATTAGCGAACGCTGCCTCTTTGATAGAGAACGGTACGTTGCCAATCGCGTAGCTCCATTTTTCGCGGCTAGAGAGTGAGTCCATCGGCGATTGCCCGGTTAATTGCGCGAATACTTGCCCGAAGGGCGGCCACCAGTCATCCGGCTTCCGCCATTATCGACCTTTCCCTAAAAGAAAATTCCCAGCTCAATACCATAGGTACGGGGATTGATTGGACGACCGGAGCGGCGCACGCCATCCGCGAATGAGCTCACCGAATAGTCGTTGGCGTAGCTCAGTTCGTCGGTCAGGTTTGACGCAAAGACCGACAACTCGTAGCCGTTGCTCGCGGGTTGCCATGCTATTCGAGCATTGAGCTGCGAATAACTGCTCACCGTTTCGATCGGATCATTGAACACGGTCATAAATTGTTCGCCGATGTGGCTGAAGTTACCACTGATCACCCAGTTGCCAGAATCCATCGGCTGCACGTAGTATGCGGCGACAGACAACTTGTGGTTTGGCGAGCGGTTGAGTTCGTTGCCCTTGACGTTGCGCACCGTGTCTGTGGTGGTACTTGGGTCTATATTTGGACGTTTGTTGTCACTCACAAAAAAGTCGTCGTCGTACTCTGTTTCCAGCATTGACAGGTTTGCCAGCAGGGTGAACTGATCGGTTGCCGCCCATTTTGATTCGATCTCCAAGCCGAACAATGTCGCGCTGGACGCGTTGGCTAATTTAGCGGTGACAATCCCAGTGTCGGGGTTGAGAATCGCCAGCTCTACCTGCAGATCGCTGTAGTCGTAATAAAATAGTGCTGCGCTCAAGCTCAGTGAATCGCCGATGATGCCTTTGTAGCCAAATTCGACGGCGAGCAGATCTTCGTTGTCTACGATGGATTCATTGACGCTGGTACTGGCGTCGTCTTGCAGGCCACCAAGTCGAAATCCGCCGGGTTTGTAAGCCGTTGATAGCGTCGCATAGACCATGCTGTCAGCGCTGAGGTCGTAGCTGGCGTTAATACGCCAGTCGAGGGCATCCCACTTGGCGCTGTGATTAGCTTGCCCCCCACCTGCAACGATGCCAAATCGGCACCCGGTCGCCGCGGGTGAGATGCTCGCCGGATCGAAATAGGCACCATAACCTCCGGTCATGTAGGGCAGGAACGCCTCGGAGCAATAATCGAGTACCGCGTCGTATACCTGAGTCTGATACTCAAAGCCGTCTTTTTCGTCTTCGCTGTAGCGCGCGCCAATTGACAGCGCTAGTTTGTCGTTGACCTGCCAGTCGATCTGACCATAGGCCGCTTTAGATGTCGCATCCAATTGCCCAACCTGATAATAGAATTGGCCGTCTGGATTGTCGAAGGTCGGCGTGCCATGAATGTAGTACGGATTGGCAGCGTTAATTAAATAGGGGTTGGCAGCATCGGTCAGGGTGTAGGGTTGGTCGAGTTGGACGCTGTAGTAAAACAGCCCCGCAACCCAGCTAATATCGCCATCATCATTGGAGATAAACTGAATTTCGTGCTGTTTGTTGGTTTCGGCTTGGCCAATTTTTTCGACATAGGAGACAGGGCTGGCGGTGCCGTCAAAATCTTTTTCGCCATACCAACTGTAGTCTTGATAGCCATTCAATATTTTAATCTGTAGCGCCGGCAAGTCTATGCTGAGGGTTGAATGATAAGTGCGCTGATCGTCGATGCCTACGAAGCCGATTATGTCGGAGCTAATGTCAAACGGATCGGCGGGCGCTTCACTCAGGGGTGAAAACAACTCGGGATTGATCACTAATTCGCCGAGCTTCGAGGGTGCGCCGGGCTCGTTGCGGTAGTCGTCGAGCTTGCTAAGATTGAGCGTTTCATTGTCGAATCGGGCGCTGAAGTAGCGCATATGCCAATTAATATTGTCGGTGAAATCGACGTCTAGCTGGGCTTCAATATAGTCAGAATCGGTACCCTTGGGATCTGCACCTGAGCGGTTGGTAAAAAAGCTGTCTTGTTGTAAGTTGGAATAGTGCAGCAGATAACCGACTCTATCGTTGATCGGCCCGCTGGAGGTAATGTCGACGTTAGACATGCCATAATTACCCGCTCGCAGGCGCACGATATTTTCAGATGCCTCGCCGGGCTTTTTAGCCACCACGTTAATCGCGCCACCGGTGGTATTGCGGCCAAAGAGGGTGCCCTGTGGGCCGCGCAATACCTCGATGCGGGCGATGCGGTCAAAGGAGCCACTCAATACACCGGCCTCGGTGGTGTAAAACCCATTGTTATAGATTCCGACGCCCGGATCGGTGCCTGTGCTGCTGGTTTCACGGCCGATTCCGCGCAGATAAATACGATTACCCTCGCCGCCACCGGCGCTTTCTTGGTAGGACATGTTGGGCGTAAAGTTAGCAATATCTTGCTGCGAATAGATCCCCAGGTCTCTGAGTTGGTCAGAACTGATGGCGGTAATGGCAATCGGCGTTTCTTGCACCGAAGATTCACGCTTTTCCGCGGTGATGATGATCTCTTCTAGCATCGATACGTTGTTGTCTGTCGCTGATACCGCAGGACTCACGGCGATACTGATCGCGCTTAAAAGCGCCCATGTCGGTGGTAGATTACGCATGTTTGAACCCCCATTGTTTTTTATAATAGTGCTGCACTGTTTGGCTGCATATTTGCTCTTAACAAGAATCATAGCGAAAATATCACCATAAAACCTGCTAGTCAACAGGTTTTATGGTGATTATAAAGATCGCATACATTTATTTTTAGAATAAGTTGTTCGACAATCATAGATATGGATGATCGGAAGGCTTATACTTTAACTCTACAGAGAAGATCGACGATGGATGATGCACCAACAGCACCAGTTAACAATGGCCGAGTGCGTCGCGTTCAAGAGCGCACGGAAGTGGCGCGTGGGAGTTTAGTCGCCGCGGGTATTCCGTTGTTTTCAGAGCGCGGTTTTGACGCTGTATCGGTGCGCGATGTTGAAATAGCCGCCGATGCAAAACGCGGCATGTTAGCCTATCATTTTGGCGATAAAGAAACTTTTTGGAAGGCCGTGGCGGATGCGACCTTTGAGCAAATAGAACGTCAACGGGATATTCGTTTGGACGTCCTCAAAGATATTTCAGAGCGCGAGGGATTGGCGCTGATTATTCGTTTTCACGTACGATTTTACGCCCAACACCCCGAATTAAGTCGGCTGATGAGTCAGGAGGCGCGTCAGGATAGCTGGCGTATCGATTATCTGGTCGATAACCACATCAGATCGGGTAGCGCCAAGCTAGAGCCGTACGTTAGAAAAAATCTCAAACTAAATGCGCGTGAATATGCCCATTGGTACTACATTATGATTAGTGCCAGTGCCACGATCTTTTCGTTCGAGCCCGAATGTAAACGCCTGTTTGGTTTTAATCCCCGCCAGGAGAGCGTTATCGAGACCCATGCTGACCTCATTGTGACGATGCTATTGGGGCCGGCGGTAGAGCCAACCGCCTAGTCGAAATGGGCAGTCTGATAGACGTTTGAATGGGTCTTTTAATTATGCGATTAGCGCTTTGATGCGCGCTGTTGCGCTAGTCCAACCGCTTTTTAGGTCCTCACCGACGCAATACAGCGCGGGCACCAGTAGCAAGGTGACAAACAGCGCGAACAGCACGCCAAACGCCAGTGCAAGGCCGGCTGGTTTTAAAAATTGTGCATCGATAGAACGCTCGGCCATGAGTGGCATCAGCCCGACAAAGGTGGTCACCGAGGTCAGTAATATTGGGCGAAAGCGTTGCACGGTCGATTCGGCTACCGCTTCTAGCGCTGATAGCCCCTGTTCTCTGAGTTTGCCTATGCGGTCCACCAAAACCAGGTTGTCGTTGACCACCACGCCTGCGGCTGCGCCGATACCAAAATATGAGTACATCGATACCGACATGTCGAAAAGAAGATGCCCGTAAATGGCGCCCGTAAATGAAAATGGGATGGCGGTCATGACAAGCAGTGGTAAAAAATAGGACCCAAATGCGATCGCGATCAGGGCATACATCGAAAACAGGGCGATGGTATAGAGCGACCTTATTTCACTGAAAAAATCTTCCTCTTTTCCCAAGCGTCCGTCCTTGCTGAGCAATAGTCCGGGGTGGCGCGCTGTCAAATCTTCTAGGAAATTATCAGTGATATCGCTGTTGATATCGTCGGAGCGCTCGTCGTCGACTCTGGCAGAGACGCGCGCCATGCGCATTCCGTCGCGTCGCTTAATGCGCTGCACGCCGGTGGCGAGGCTGACATTGACGACCGACATCAGCGGGAGTTCTCGGCCATCGTTGGTGCGAACTCTAAAGCTGCTGAGGCTTTTCAGGTTACTACGCAGTGCTTGCGGATACCTAACCATTACTTTAGTGTCGCCATACTCTCGCGGCAGCCTTTGAACTTCTTCACCGTAGTATGCCTGGCGAACTTGGTAGGATATCTCTGCTAGAGTGATGCCAAGTTTTTCAGCCCCTGGCAACAGCGCTAGATGCAATTCATCCACCTCACCGCGAAGGTTGTCGCGGGTAAAAAAGATGCCCTCATAGCTATTTAGGCGAGCTTGCAGTTCTTTACTGGCGGCGCGCAAAACCGCCATATCTGGATGGCGCAGTAAATAACTGAGTTGAGGATCGTTATCGCTCAAAGTGTAGTTAAATTGGATCCGATCGGCCTCGGGCATCTCGCCGACCAACTCACGAAAGCGTTCTGCTACCTCTGAGGTTGACAGGTCGCGTGTCTCTGGTGGTACCAATTTAACCCCAGCAAATACCTTGCCACGCTGTGCCACGCTGAACCATCCCTCGATCAATTTACCGGAGCGGCCGTTTTCCGAAGCCATTGATTCCACCTCGTCGATCAACTGCAGTTCTGCAGCCTCGAGTTTCTGCATCACGTCCAGCGATCGGGTAAAGGGTGTGCCGGCGGGTAGGTCGATATCAATCCAGATTTGCTCGCCTTCTACCTCGGGGGCAAAGCTTGATGCGACCCAGCCGTTGTTGAATATGCCTAGGCTGATTAGCAATAAGGCCGCAAAGGTCGCCACTGTGGCATAGCGATTTTCTAGAATGTTTCCGACCCAGTGACGATAGCGGGTGTCCGCGAAGCCGGAGATCGATAGGGCGATGTTGTTTTGAAATGTCGCAAGGCGCCCGAGTTGCGTTCGGTCTCGGGGGCGAAGTTTTCTGAGGTGTGACGGAAGAATAAAAAAAGCCTCGATCAATGAAATACTCAAAGCGACGGTAATCACGATCGATAGTTGTCGGGTCAATTGTGCAGCGGCTCCAGATAAAAAGAACCAAGGGGCAAACACGATCATGGTGGTGAGAACCGCAAAAATAACCGGCTTTGCCACCAGTGCTGCGCCCTCAATAGCGCCTTTTGTGCCGCCGCCCAATCGCTGAGTTTGTTCGTGGATACTCTCGCCAATCACTATCGCATCATCAACGACAATACCCAGTACCAACAAAAAGCCGAAGGTCGATATGATATTGAGCGATACGCCAGTCGGCGGCAGTAGCGCAAAGGTACCCATAAATGCAATGCCAATACCCACCGTCACCCAGACCGCTACCGCCGGCCTGAGGGTTAAAATAAGCAACAGAAAAACCAAGCCCAGGCCGAGGTAAGCAGATTTTCCGATGGTCGCCATTCGGGCTTTGTAGATGTCTGCATTGTCCTGCCACAAGGTCAAACTGATGCCTGTTGGTAGGGTCTTTTCGCGCTCCGCCATCCACGCACGCACTGAGTCAGATAGTTTGACCACTTGCATGTTGTCGGTGCCCTTAACTTGAATTATGCCAGCGCGCTCGCCAGCTATCCTGGCTATAACATCGTTATCCTCGAAACCGTCGATCACGCGCGCCACATCGCCGACGCGAATACTACCGCCGTCGGGGTTTTGGACGATGACGATCTGTTCGAAATCAATCTCTGTGTCTGCCAAGTTTCGAGCTCTGAGTCGCACATCGCCGGTTTCTGTTCGCACTCGGCCGGACGACAGATTAATGGAATTGTTGCGAATCGCGGTTGCTACCTGCGAAAAACTGACGGCGTAGCGCTGCATCGCGCTTTCTGACAATTCAATCGTAACCTGCTCGCGATTCTCAAACATCAGATCAACAATGGATACGAAGGGCAACGCGGCGATTTCGTTGCGCAGGTCGTGGGTCAGTCTGGATAAAGCCCGCTCGGAAACGTCGCCATGTACCGCGATCGACATGATGTCCGGACGAAAGATAAGGCGTTGAACGGAGGGAGGCTCGATATCTCTGGGCAGAGAATTGACGCCGTCAACCGCGTTTTTGACTTCGTTGATAAAGGTTTCGGTATCGACACCGACTTTACTTTCTACATTTATATCGGCGAACCCTTCTGACGCGGTTGCCCACACCCGCTTGATCGAACCGATATTTTTCAATGCCTCCTCGATCCGAAATACAACCTGTTCTTCGATCTCTTGAGGCGCGGCGCCGGGCCAGACGACGGAAATGGTAGCCATATCGGGTTCAACCGTCGGGAATGCCTCGCGCTCGACGGTTAAAAACCCCAAGGCGCCCGACAGCAAGATCCCTACCATGAGTAAATTGGCAGCCACAGGATTATACGCCCACCAACTAATTATTGAGCGCATACCTCAAGCTCCCAAGGTGTTGGTAGGGTCTTCACTCCGCATGGATGACTTATCTTGCTGGATTATTTCCAGCGGCATGCCTTCGGTCGCATTGCGGATCGACGATCGTATGACGAGTTCGCCGACCTCTAAACCTGCGCCTATAACGACTTCGGTATCGCCACTGTAGGCGACCTCAACGCATCTTATTTCCAGTGTCCTCTCTTTACCTAGCACGTAAACCAAGTTACCCGCGCGGAGCGCGGCGCGCGAGATAACGGGTACGTTCTCAAGCGTAGGGCCAGCGATTTTTGCACTAACAAATAATCCCACCGCCAGCGGCATGCCCGTTTTTGACGCGCCCTGGCCATACGGATTTGCGACCTGAGCGGTGCCAAATAGCATGCGGGTCGAAGGGTCTACGGCAGCGTCGAGTCGCTGCAGGCTTCCGAGCCACCGATGTTGATGATTGGCCAGTGTGGAGGTGATGCTGACTAACCGCGCATTATCAGAGTCGGCGATAAAGCCAATCGGCAGATCCAGCGTGGCGATCTGAGCATCGTTTAATGGCAGGCGTATCTCTACTATGTCGTCGGCGAAGGCTCGACCGATCAGACGGCCGGGCGTCACGTATTGTCCGAGTGCGACTGCGGTGTCGACGATACGGCCATTGAATGGTAAGCTGATTCGCGTCCGCGCAAGGTTTAAACGCGCTCGCGTAAGGTCCGCCTTGGCTGCTCTCACGTTTGCTTGGGCTTGAGCGACCTGCGGCTTTTTCAGTGCCAAGTCAGAAGCCTTAGTTTCGTTGCGCAATTGGTACCGTGCAACATCAGCGTCGGCATTGGCCTGCAGGACCAAAACCTCTGCGCTTGCCTGCCGCGCCTCGGCTGCACTGACCGCGGCGTGGTAGTCAGACTGTTCAATCGACACCAATGGCACGCCCGATTTAACTTTGCCGCCCTCGACAAACTCGCTGGACACTGAGGCCACTCTCCCAGACACTTGGGAAATGATTTCTACTTGGGTTTTGGCCCTTACCTCCCCTTGGGTGGTCACTGATGTATCTACGCTGGCATACCGCACTGGTTCTACAAAAACTCCGATGGCTCTGCGTGCTTCATCGGACTTTGGTGGATCTGGCTTTAGATCGGTAAGCAGTTGATAGGCTCCCAATCCTGCGGCAATAATAACGATTGGGATGGCGATTTTTTTGTATCTTTGGTTCACAAATCATGTCCTGATAAGAAAAACTAGATTGTCTACATTACAGTAGCGTGGACCTGTGTGAGTAGCAGCCATCGCCCGCCTCGTTTTTGATACCGGATACTGCACTAACGCTTGCATCAATACTGCCTAGTAACGAGCCAGCGGGTGTTGGATATTTTAAACCTAAATTCATTATATCCATTAATAGGTTGGCGCGGCATCTATAAACGTTGAATTACACGCTTTTTACTCATTTGCCAAAATATTTTACCCCATTATTTTACAAATATTGGCCTCACCAAACCTTAGATTTTGTAGACATTATAGGCCCTGGAAATGGTTGTTTAGGCCAAGCTTATAATGCCCTATACCGCAGAGCGTAGGGCGACACATCGATTTTTCGAGTCGAGTGACAGTATCACAGTGGGCCAGCCGAGCTGCCCGCGTGCAACGCCTCAATCAACATGATAGCGTTTCATTAAATGATCCGAATTGATTCAACTAAAGGAGCCATATGGCGCTGTTCGGTGCCGTCTAGGGGTCGGATAGTGAGTAGTAAAATAGCTATAAAAACGCTAAGGTGACGGCTGACGGTTGTCGGCGCAACGAGCATAAGTCTGCGGTTTTTACGCGTGCAATGGACTTTTTCGCGTGAAGCCGTGTTGGGCATCGACCGCGAATGGTGTGGATTGACTGGGCGTCAATGATCGTTGCACCGTTGCCGGCAATCTTGCCGGTCACGCCGGCTTAGCCGATTCCGCGAGTCTGGTAATAACACAATAAAAAAGGGGAGTTTTTAGTGCAACGCTCACAGCATAATAACGTGTCGATC
>Ga0115008_10004529_pt1 | contig 11538 bp, 14 predicted proteins | sample FraStrMetagenome_FD_87164 | JGI IMG/M metagenome (GOLD analysis project Ga0115008, IMG submission 87164) | Marine eukaryotic phytoplankton communities from Arctic Ocean - Fram Strait ARC3M Metagenome | ecosystem: Environmental > Aquatic > Marine > Oceanic | place: Fram Strait | collected...
GAATTTTGTGTCCAATTCAGATCAATTTTTGTTCTGGTGCACGCTCGCTAGCGATCCTCGAGGTCTGGTCAGCGAATCGACGCTGGGCGAAGTGGAGAACAAGGAAGAGGAAGAAGGTTCGGTGAAGTCCGCTTCAAGTATTGAAGTATGGACAAGATCAAAGTTGTACCAGAAAGGTGTTCATGATTGCGAAGGGTGGGAAGGCAAGAAAAGATGTAAATTGAGAGCATTGTTTCAGTGGAAACTAAATCGTGGTGAGAAATTTTGGTATGGATGCATCGATTGTACGGCAAATTCTATGGGTCAAGATTGCGTGGAGGAGGAGGTATGGACAAGCGTTAGTCCAAGAATGTGGGGTATGTGTTCTGCAAAGAAATACCCATATAATTTGGAAAAGAAAGTGACGAAGAAGAAAAAGGAGGACAATAAGAAATCAAAGAAACCAAAGGTGCCATCCACGAAGTCGAAAGTTGGGAGTAACTTTGTCGAAAACCCCTCCAATGAAAATTCTTCTGTACTGACAGATCGTCCCATTCCCCTACCAATTGTTGATCACTCTACGCTGCATCCACATGTATCTCAATTCTTACAATCATACAAGGAGAGGTTTGAAGGAGATCCACTCTACGAAAATAGTCGTTGGCTTGACGTGCTGAAAAGGTTGAAGTCAATTGGATTGTATTATAAACATGCCTACGAGAGACATGCTCGGCAATATGGGCTGATGGAAGTTCCACTTCACTTCTGGTTTCTCCCGGGATGTAATTTCAATAAGGAATTCGTATTTAACATCCATATTTACGACGACAGGGGAATGAAGAATTTTGCCGCTACCTATTTGGGATGGGACGGTCTCGAACCAATCGCAAGGGTACCAAGTGCTAGATTGAAGCGAAACATTTCTAGTATCAGTGTTGTGAAAGAAGGTTTGACCAAGAAGATAAAGAATACGAACATCAGTGAAAAGAAATCAGAAAATCAGAAGATACCATCCAGGAAATCGAGAGTTGGGACTAAATGTGTTGAAAGACCTCCCAATGGTAGCGCCTGTGTCATCACTGATCGCTCCATTCCCCTACCACTTGTTGATTACTCCACGCTCGATCCACATGTATCTCAATTTTTACAATCGTACAAGAGGAGGTTTGAAGAAGATCCACTCTACGAAAATAGTCCTTGGTCTGACGTGCTGAAAAGGTTGAAGTTAATTGGATTACATTCCAAAGATTGTTATGTGAGACATGCTCGACAATATGGGTTGAGGGAGCTCCCATCGCACCTCTGGTTTCTTCCGGGATGTAATTTCAGTAAGGAATTCGTATACAATGTTCACGTTTACGACGAAAGTGGAATAATGAGATTTGCCGCTACTTATCTGGGATGGGACGGCGTTGTACTGCACGCAAGGGTACCTTTGTTTCAGGTTCGAAACGAAAATTATCCGGTGGCAGTGCAGATACGGAAGGTTCGAGTTGAGCGACCAAGCATTCCACCCCATGTTTTCTCCGATAGAAACTCGGAAACATGCACGAAGAAAACATTTTAATTGGGAATATTCGACAACCCACCCTCCTTAAATTCCTATCTTTGAACTGATCACTTCTCGTCCGAAAAGAGAAATAGAGAAAGAGAGAAGAAGGCCAATAAGCAATTAAGGAATAAAATTAGTCATCGAAAAAGGAAAAAGCAAAGATTCAATTCGTAGGAGAATACTTCGATATCAGTGCCTCTTTCCCAAGTGCTCTTTCTATTCCCGTTGATTCCGCAACTGTCAGTCCGCATATAGAGCTCACAATTTGATTTCATTACAACTATGCGTCGTATATTCACTGCGTCCACTGAAGCATGTTCATCTAAGTGCACTTGGAACACGCCAAAGTATTCGCATATAATATCATCCTCGACATTCGTATGGACAGATGGAAAACATTGTCCTGAGTGCAAAAGTCTTGCCTGATGAGTCCATAATGCCACGGATAACGCTAATGTCTCCGAAAGACATTCTAACCAAGAAGATATCTTAATTTTTTTGGTATGGGTTGGACTAGAGGAAATCCTGCGTGGATTTATGAAGATGCACAATGGCTTGGAAATTTTCGAGCGACGCTGAGACAGCAACACGAACATCGTACACAACTAAATGACGTTCACGAAAGTGTTTGTAGTACCTTCAGTAATTTATTCGCAATTGTATATCAATGCAAAATCATTTTCGCGAGTGTTTGGGTTATGTTCCAACTCCTCAACCTTTCTTCATGGATTCGAATGTATCATAAACAGAGAAGGGTGCAAAACGGTGAATACTAGCCGAGAATGTTGATTGTATTCAGAAGTTGTGCCTTCGACATAAATAGGTAGGGACTAATTGGTATTGTATTTCGTCTTAAATTCGACCGCAAACTTGTGTACGTTTGATGGTGGTTCATCGCTCATGGCATGAATCTGATCGTAGGCGGATGGTGTGCGTATTTGTCGATTACCTAGGCACCTTGATACAACGAATATAGATTTCTCAACTGTATACTTTTACTTGTTTATATGTTTTCTCGTGACAGTTGTTTAACACAAGAATTTTTTCAGTGGCAATTGGCAATGACAATGGAATACAATAGACAAATAGCAAATCTAGTGAAGAAAAAACCAAAAGGCAATCTTGAAAAGGCGTTGAAGATTTTCGACGGTATGGAAACGACTCACCGTGATACGTATATCTACACATCTATGTTATCGGATTATGCATCCAAAGGAGAAGCACACAAAGCGAAAAATTTATTGAGGGAAATGCAGGAGCTGTCGATTCGGCCAAATGCAGTCACTTACAGCTCGATCATTAATTCGTGGGCGAGAAGAATCTCACGCGATGCCAAAGCAGCACTACGAATATATGAACAACTTTTATAGTTACGGGGATCATGTAATCAGTCAAGAATCACATCCTCCTTCAAATAATTTTCACTTGCAAACGGGGAATGCTCAGAAGTTCACTCGTCATAAATCTGATCGGAGGAGTGTCGTGTATAGCTAGGAAAATTTTGTAGTTTACATGACCAAAATGGTACTCCGATATTTTCAGCCACGATTGAAAATCGTTTACACATGTATCTTTAGATGTGTACATGAACGTTTAGGTAAATTTTGTCTGTACCTTCAGGTAAAATTAAGTTTCTCTGGAGATACGCATAAGTTTACACACTGCGTATCTCATTGCGTATCTTCAGGTAAGCCAAGTTAAATAAATTATGTGTGTCTTTTCGTGGATACACATGGTGCACACAAACTGGGATCAGCACACAATCACACAACACACACACATCACACATCACTCATCACACTCACAACAGAAATTAATCACCGAACCATTACCCAACAACCCTTAACAACAACATTCATTGTGGAAGGGAAGAAAATTTTGGGAATTCAGGGCTGTGTATGAATTTCAAAATATTGGAATTTGGAGTAGTGTTTGTTCATGATGTCAATCATTTTTGTTTATTTGACGATGTTTGTCGTAAACGATTCATAAGCATTTGATGCCCCAGTATTGTTTCCAACGAGCACATAATCTCTATAACATAATCAAGGGTTAGATAATCATACTTATTACATTTACTATAAGAAATAAGCTGTACTTACCTGACTTATATTTCCTTCTTTACCCTTTTTCAAAATATATTCTGACATTGATTGAAAGGAATATTCAAACTCAGCAATCATCTGAGTATCCGAATCTTTTGCTGAAGCTGATAAGGGATCAAAGAATATGTGAATGTTGTTCAAATCAAAGTTGTCAAGATGATTTTGTTTAATTAATATCGTATCAAGTTACTTACCGCACCCGTATTCAACCTATGACCTCCCTCAGCCTCCTTCTATGCCATACATAAGTTAATCTTTAGTTAAACGAGTATTTTTGAAGCTGATAAGGGATCAAATAGACTTACCTTGAAAGAATGATGAACTATGAAATGCATCTTTGATAATTATGAGATGTTATGGCAGTGTTGGCGTGGATAATTTAGCTCGCACCAAACATTTATATAATGAATTAGCTCTAGGCTGTAGGAAAGAATAATGGAGCTGTGGAATTGGAGGCAGATGTGGAATTGGAGGTAGGAGGTAGGAGGTAGATGGTAGATTTGGGTTTTAGTACATGTAAATCGCACACATGAAATGGAGTGATATGATTAGCTGTTGGACATAGAGATTAATAATCTATGGATATATATAGCATTGGGTCTTTCAAGAGCCTTTCAACTTGGCCCACACAATGATCCAAAGTTCGCATCGACAGTATTCGAAGACAACAAAGCTTGTTTGTCTGCTGTTCCCTCTGAGACGTCAATTAGTACAGGTGATTGGTCAGCCTGTTTGTTTGCTGTTCCCTCTGAGATCTCAATTGGTATATCGAAAGTAGCTCTTTGTGTTCGCTTCGATAGAAGTTCCGGCCAGATTTCATTCATGTCACAGGTTGGAGCAACGGTGCTAAAGTGATCGTCGAAGACGACGTGCTGTTGTGTTGTGAACCTGCCTGTATCAAGATTGAGGACGATTGAGGCTGAGTTAGCATGATGTTGTGATTTGCCAAGGAAGATACCCTTTGTGGAACGAGGGTCCCATCGAGGCAGTTTGTCAAGACCGGTGCGAAGTTTGTCCTGGAGGACAAAGCAAGGGCATCCGAAGGTGTGCATATGAGCGATGGCGCTCTGAGATGCACGGCTGAGTATGTCGAGGGGTGCCGGTTAGGTAGCGCTAGGTAAGTTGTCTATTGAAAACCAAAGAACGTGGTCTAATCATCAATCCAAATGAAGAATGCCAACTAAAATGTTTCGTGGATGCCGACTTTGCCGGCTTATGGAAAGTTGAGGACCCAGAAGATAAGAAAAGTGCTACTTCAAGAACTGGCTTCGTTCTTACTTATGCTGGAATTCCTATCATGTGGTGCTCAAAGTTACAACCAGTTATTGCTCTTTCCACGACTGAAGCCGAATGCATGGCACTTTCTCAATCGAAGAGAGAACTACTTCCTACGCAAGAACTGCTACGAGATCTTTCAAGAGCCTTCCAACTTGGTCCACACAATGATCCAAAGTTCGCATCGACAGTATTCGAAGACAACAGCAGTGCTCTAGAATTAGCCAAGTGCTCGGAGATGCGTCCATGCACCAAGCACATCGCAGTGAAGTATCATTTCTTTCGAGAGCACATTCAGAATAGAAACATAAATATTGAACCCATCGATACCAGCATACAGGTGGCAGATATCTTAACAAAGCCATTGCCTAGACTTTCATTCGAGTCACTACGTCATTTACTAATGAGGTGGTAACTAAAAATAGCTCGTACCAAGAGGGAATGTCGTGTATAGCTAGGAAAATTGTGTAGTTTACATGACCAAAATGGTACTCCGATATTTTTAGCCACGATTGAAAATCATTTACACATGTACCTTTATATTTGTACCTTTAAGTAAATTTTGTCTCTACCTTTAGGTAAAAATTAAGTTTCTATGGAGATACGCATAAGTTTACATTGCGTATCTTCAGGTAAGCCTAGTTAAATATTATCAACTATAGATATATAGTAGAGGTGTCAGACAGTGGATAGCGCACTATCAAACTGTCAAATTATCAGACTGTACACTATCAAACTGTCACAAACTATCAGAGACTATTCTTCGTTTTTAAGCTGAAATCCGCATAATTATCCATATCTGTTCAATATCATATTGAAAAATTAGATTTTTTGTGTTTTTAGGAATCTTGTGCACCTGTGGGCAGGATTGGGCTGATAATTTGTGATAGTTTGTGGCAGTTTGACAGTCACCTTAATTTTCATCAAATGACAGTGGATAGTCAGTGGGCTTTTTTGGCTGACAGTTGACACCTCTATATATAGGTTTACATTGCGTATCTTTAATACCTAAACTTTACAAGGAGTAGCATTCTTTTCTCAGACGGGGAAATCAATAGCCGACGAACTTGCAGCATCTGCTACTGAAGCCTCTTGGAGATTAAGCCGCTGGTTACTGCGTGAAGATCTCGTAGCTCAAGGAGAGAGAGGAGCTGTAGAAGATGAAGATCGTTATTGAATTTCTATGGGTAAAGCATTGTTGGATTTACAAAAATGTTCTAAATCAATGATTGTTAGTGCTTAAATCAATGATTGTTAGTGCTTTGGAAGAGAAGGCTTGCAATAATGACTACCAGAAAATCGTACAATGGAACACATCCGCACCTAGTTCGTCTTCATACTTTACGGAAATTTCACACGAAATTGGAAAGTCATCAACAATATTATGTTCTCGCTTTTGCGACGAAATGATCAAGGCTTCACACGCTGACTTTGGTTACGTTGTCGAAGAAAATAACGGTGGTTGGAAACATCGCCTTAATTTGTTGTCCCAATTTCTTATTTCGGAGATTTTATTATATGTCATGAAATAGAGTTCCAATTAGCGAAGGTGAAATACTCTTGTGGCAAAACTAGCACTGCACTAATGATGTTGGAGCAAGATGAAGTCATCGTGAATAAATTTCTCTCGCTCGGCGAGCACAACTTGTACAAATCCCTGAATCGATATAGAAAGAGTAATTCAGGAATCGAAGGATATCCGGGAAAAAACGATTATTTTCGGAAGTTGAGAAATCCGAGAGTCCGAGAGTATTATCGTATTATTGATTATTACTACAAGTATATGTACGGTAGTGTACCGTACGATACGCACCAAAAGTGGCTGCAACAACACAAGCAAACAATGTATACCTTAACATCTCTCAAATGACTACATATCCCTATAGAAATATTAACAACAATCACTCCACTGTATAGATATACTATTTCGGTTTATATTTATTGCTTTTTATTTGAATTTTGGTGCATTATTTTACTAGATATGAATGCTTTTATTGTCGTGTCTTCTTTCAGTGTCTTTTCCTTTTTGACACCAATTTTTTAACCCAAAGTAGCACATTTTCGACCCTCTGACCCATAGTAACCAAAAAACTCAACATTTCCTCATAAATCACAATATAAAATTAATTTTACAAGCAATGATGTCACATTTGTGAATGTCATCTGTGCAGTGCATGGGATCTGATAAATGTACAATCACTGAAATATTCAATATTTAAAAAGTACCTTACTTCTTCAAATTTCCACGCCTAACAAAATGACTTAGAACAGTTCCCTGTTTAGGTCCTTTTGCCCCAAGTTTATCGTGAACATATTTATCCATATCAAATGTCTTACTCGTTTTGTTCTGATAATTGTTTATTAAATTCAGTCTACCTCCAAGGCTGTGGACAGTGGATTTACTGTCCTCCTTCACCTTTGTACCGAGCTGCTTTTCCATCTCAATTGCTTTCAACATTGTCTCCTTCTCAATTTTCGCGAAAAGATGTCTCGCTTTTTTGCTTTCAAGCTTCCCTACACATAATTCCTTCCAATCATTGTCAGAAATGGCTAAAGCAACACTTGTCATACCAGCGTCGTACTTAGCCAATTCTGAACTCTGTTTGAATGCAGTGTGCATATGTGCACTAGTGTGGGGTCTCTTAACGAGAATCTCCTTGGAAAGTGCCTTTTCCCCCTTAAGCTCCTTACTCTTCTTTGCAAGCACTTCCTCTTTCCACATCCGCTCAAGCTCTATTTTCACTGTGATACCACCCACCTTCATTGGAGATGTGTCTTCAGTTCCATCCAAATTCATGAAAGGATAAGTAGCAGCGGTAATGCCTTTCATCTTCTTTCTAGCAGGTTCAAACTCATTTTTACTATCAATATCAAAGACAGATAATGGATGTTTTCCAGCAGACTCAATCGGAGTGTGGGCATTTTGAATAGGAGTTATTTCTGTGCAGCATGCAGCATATTTTGGAATTTCTTTATTTGCCTCTCTTGTAGTTTAATCTTTTCATCTTTTGATGACAATTTTTCCTTTTGAATACTAATCCGTTCCATTGCTGCCTGAAAGGTGCGATCCCTCTCATCACGTACTGCAGATGCTGCCTCCACCTTATCTACTTTCTCAATCAGCATGCGCAACAGTTCTTCATTGACTTTTGGATCATCCGGAGAGACTTGATTGTTTTTCTTCTCAAACTTTTCAGTAATTTGTTGGGACCAATCCTTCAAGATTACATGGTAGCGAGGGTCACGACCCCTTCCTGGTACACGCAAATCACCAACTTTGGCCCTTAGCGCTGCTTCCCTAATCAACTTGACAACTTTGTGATCTATGCCTAAATCACAAATAAGATCATTTTATGCACCAACTAGACGAGCAGCACATATAATGACCACAGGACGTAGGCTGCCACCAATTTGAAGGCGAGGCAAATCATTTGTAAACATCTTAGTCACTAGTCTCTGAACTGTATCAAAACCTTCCTCACCAAGGGTATGAAATCCCATAGGTGTGGGCCTCATGTGGCAGTTTATGTAACCAGCTACTGCCAAAGCTCCAGGAGCAGTGATGGCAGGGTTTGACTTAATGTATCCCTCTGTATTACTATTCATAGAAGGGTGATGATGCCTACTATGTGCATACGCCTCTATGATATCCAAATCACGATTCATACGAGCACCCCCCCATCTGTCCCTCCCTCATTGATCGTGATGTACAGCCTTTCTTCAGTGTTTCCTCCTTAATAGCAGAGCGTATAGTCTTTGTCATACGCTCTGCAACACCATTCCTCTTGATTTTGTGAAGGTGTGGATAGACAAAGTTTCTTGTTGCACCCATGCTAGCATCATCACGTCGAAGGCCACCAAATAAAAAGTACACACCCCATCCAAAGTATGGGCAGATCATGTAAAGGATTAGGTTGCAAAAGAAGAACATACATTGGCGATTAATTTGCTTGAGAATGGGCCAATCAAAGTCAGGAGCACAATAAAATGGGCCAAAAGTAACCTCATCCCATCGTAGAAGGGCATACTCTCCACCCCTTCCAAATGGCAGCACGAGAGGTATTGAGTTCTGATAGTGCAGCAGCAGTGTTCATATCTTTCACATCTGACAGCAAGTTCATAGCTACAGTTTTGCAATAGTATATTAAATACTTAGCTCTGATTGCAATTAAGGTTGCCCCCAACCTCTACATCTGGATAGATGTGCTGTGACTTCCTTTCTTCATTAATATTTTCATCTAATTGGCGTGATCTATCACATTGCTTCTTGAAGGCCTTGACAATTTTATTGTGCCAATTGATGTAGAGATCTGAGAAGGGATGATGTTGGGGAAAGCGTTATCTGATCACCTGTTTTGCATACTTTTGATATTGCAGTTTTTTATCAGTTGAGAACCAAGTATTCTGCTTTGTCCGAATGGCTGTTTTGGCAAGCCAGCAGTAGAAGCCATTCATAAATTTTCTAGATTATCACCTTCCACATGCTGCGGCGTATCTTGGTTGAAGCTTTCAATATCATCATCTCCAAATGGTGCCATCTCACTCAAAAACTTATTAATGTAGAAAAGACCAGTGTTGCGACTCTGTACTGTGTTATCTGCTAAACCCAATGGCTGGGCGGGAGGAAACAGATGAGAAGGCCTGGCTGTCGCTGTTGGCGTTAGTGCCTCATTGTTATTGCTGTTGGTGCTCATGCCACTATGTGATAATATTTTCTAGGCGTGACGCCCTTCTTACTATTGCAGCAATTATTTGTTGTGTGGAATATGTGCTTAATGTTTTCCCACTGATACCAAAGACTAAATCAGCTGCAAAAATGATGGGATGATAGATAATTAATAAGTGTTTACTAACAATGTTGTTTGTCAAGTTCTCTCTCGGCCTAGTGTGCGGCTTGACAAAAAATAAGATCATAATAACAGTAATTATTTTGCTCAAACCATGCGGCACGGGGAGAAACGCTCGCGTATTATTATTATTTGTGCTTCGCTCGCGCCTGTGCGCGCATCGCTCTCGGAAGAGAGTTAAACTCGCGAGCTTCGCTCGCACTGGCTTCGCTCGTCGCGGTCGCAACAACTCTCGTCCGAGAGTAGCCATATTACGGATCGAGAGCCGTCTTTAATACGCTTGCAAATTCTGGGAAGGATAGAGCGGTCGAGAAAGTTGAATGTTTGCTTAATGAAATTCTATGCTCTCATTATGAATCCACGAATTTGGATGACAGTATGAGATCCAATACTGTATCCTACCCCGATTTAGTAAATGCATACGCAAAGAGGAAGTCAGGACCAGATCCAAGGAAGTGTTAAGAAGGTTTAAAGTTTATTATTTACGGTTTCTTTTAATACATCTAGGCCATACTCATTTTTTCTATTGAATTTTATATCAAAATGTCCGATTTATTTGGAGCGAAAAAATTATAATGGAAGGCGGTGCACTACTCCTACTCCATTTTCATCATCATTATCAAGATTAGGGCCTAAATTACCTACTTCTTTGGATGTTAATCCGACAGCGTGTCAACATCATCGTCACGTTCTTCGAATACGACGTTACCACGTCCAATTGATAAATAATCTAGCGTTTCATTATCATCCGAGTTCAGAATGTTGTTATCAGTGACCAGGCACGACCTAGATTTCAATAATATCATGGGCGCGATACCATCTGAACTGGGAATGTTGTCATCATTGACAAGCCTTCAACTTGATTTCAATGATATTACTGGCAAGATACCAACCGAGCGTGGGATGTTATTATCATCGACAGTACTTGACCTTAATTTCAATGATATCACGGGCGCAATACCATCCGAGCTGGGAATACTATTAATCATTATCAACTTGACCTTGATAATACGGTCACGGTACCAATGCAACGTTGCGCATTGTCCAAGACGTATATTTGGTAAGACCAATGTGAAGTATCTTGCATCTGCACTGGTAGCAATTACATTGTTAGCACTCCTTGTAATTAAATTACATGTTATGAGCTGTAACCTTTTTTAATATTTATATAATACACCGGTATTGTAATTGTAATATAAGTGTAATGAGAGAAGAGTAGGATACGGTATAGAGTACCGGTACGCAAGCTTTGAAACGTAAATCCGGCGACAAAAGTTTAGCCAACTTTACATTAATTAATACAAATTATTTGAAAAATATAGCCACAGGCTTGCGCGATAATTTTGTTCGCCAACCCATATTCAAATCTCTCACTGTATGTCTTCGCGTCAAATTCAACCGGTAGACACACAATTTCAAATTTCAAAACAGAAAAAAAGCATACCATACATTTTATTCCTACAGCATGAACTCACAGCAGAACAAAGTATACTTCATCGTCCCTACCAACTGCAACAAAGACGCATCCTTCCGCTGCTGGTGGCCATGCGTGCTTTACCATAACTACTTCGCACTGGCATCCTCCGAACTCAGTATCGAAAACATCGATCCATCACGTTACTCCAAACAACAATTGCGCGAAATTAAGAAACTACACAGAACCAGCATCAAGCGTTACGAACAACTTCTGTTCGAAAACTGGGATGAAAATGCCAAAGTAGCGTATTTGCTTGGATTTCCCAAGACGTGTTCCAATGCCATTGTTGAGATACCCGATGTC
>Ga0115008_10004531_pt1 | contig 11536 bp, 11 predicted proteins | sample FraStrMetagenome_FD_87164 | JGI IMG/M metagenome (GOLD analysis project Ga0115008, IMG submission 87164) | Marine eukaryotic phytoplankton communities from Arctic Ocean - Fram Strait ARC3M Metagenome | ecosystem: Environmental > Aquatic > Marine > Oceanic | place: Fram Strait | collected...
CTGCAATGAAGGGCGTGATTCACGTCAAACCTCTCGGACTCGCCACAACCGTCGCGAGAAGTTGGTAGATCCGAAGGTATGTGAGCATTTCGGAGCACAAGGACACCACGAATCTCTGTCGAACAGAGAATGGTTGCGCTTACGTGCGACAGCATGACGCTGAGGTAGCGTCATATGGTCTTTGCTCGTTTCATTTTTTTAAACTGTATGCTTTTATTTTATTAACTTCTACTCTTGTACCAGGTATAAATTACTTTGTAGTTACAACTCATGCTCTTCATCAGTTACAGGTTCGGAAGAGGAGTAGTAGCAGTTGTTATATGATCGAAACATATGGTACGTTGAGTGTTCAGAATGAGTTATCTAAAGTACCTCGGTAGAGGCTAATTTAAAACATGAACGTTAATCTATATGTGATGATATGTGATTACCGGTATGCGGTATGTGATATGTGATATGTGATATGTGATATGCAATATGCACCATGCTCTTTCTCATACCTCTCCATCGTACATCGTACGTCAGAAAGCCTCTCTCCGACTATTCTTGAATAAAACTCAATATTTAGATCGCGAAAAAGCCGCACAGGAAAGGTGAAGCTCCTCCGAGGTAACAGGCACGATATACAATATATTACAAAAGAGGATACCGATATCACCTTTATCCTTTTCCTTTGTACACTGTCAGTCCGAAATGAGAAACAATCTAGTTACTTTAAAAGCATCCATTCTAGCTTTATTGAATGTGAGCGTTCTTTCATTTGCTCCTCATCATTCCTTTCGGAAGTCGGTGACGAAGACATCATTGAACGGTTTGACGGAATCAGCAGCCGATGTGGTGGGTGTGTTCGATCCATTTCAATTCGGGGACAGTTTTGATCATGTAATTCATTCCGTTGCTAGCACGGATATGGCAGCCATGTCAGGTTCCGTTACAGATGGAGTATTGTCCTCGTCATCGGAGCTCATGTCGTTTTCGGATCAAGGGCAAAATTTGGCTGGTATCTTCTTTCAGGCATCATTACTTCCATATTTAGCGTTTCTATACTTTTTGGGCTTTCGTGGGAATCGTACTCCTGCATTGGGTAATTTTGGATGGCAGTTTCTGTTGATTTTTGTGCTTTCTACCATTCCATCTGGTATTGTTTCGAAGGGCAACTATGGAGTGAGCTTAGCAGACTGTGATTGGTTGCATGGGTCAGCCGAGGCATTGTTGACGATCACAAATTTACTTATCGTAGGTGAGAATCGATGGAAGAACTGGTGTCAAACTTAAATGATCTTTAACATGTTTTCGTTTTTACAGCCGGGTTTCGTAATGCCTCAACAAAATCTGAACAATCTGAGATAAATAAACCGCGTTTAGCTGCACTTGGAGCAGCTACAGCATTTTTTGTTGCTTGCTTCACGTTTCCATCCTTAGGTGTTGCAGCTCACTCGCCGTTTCTACTTGGACTAGGAAATCTTCCCACTGATTTCGTGCAATCATTCGATTTTGTAAGTAAATTGAGTCTATATCACCCTTGCCTTATTGCGCATGCATTTGACGTGAAATTTTTTTGTCGTAACAGACTGTTCATTCGGAGCCGGTTAATGCTTTGTCTCTACCTACTTGGGCAATTCACTTTTCTTCGGTGTTCGAATTTTTGTTTGCAATGGGAATCATCTGGAATTATGCTGAAGTCACAGGAAATCCAAAATGGAAAGGCCTTACTTGGGGAATGTTACCTTTGCATGCTTCTGGAGTAGCTGCTTGTACCTATCACTTTTTTTATAACCCTTCTGCTCTGCAGGGTATTGTTACAACTCAAGCTGGCTTAACTTTGCTTGGTAATATCACCGTTGCCATTGCAGCGTACAGAATTGCAGTTAGCAACGGTTGGACACCTAGTGAGTTAAATCCCTTCCCAAAATCTAATACGAGCCCACAAGGAATTGTCGTTGACGAAATAGCAAGCCAACCGTTGAATGTGATACCAAGCAAAGATTCAGAGGTTTCTCTACTCGCAAAACTTGGCGGACTTACTTTTTTGACCTCGTATCTTGTCAAATATGGAGAATTGGGAATCGATTTACCCTACTCTCAAAACGGCTTTGCAGCCGCTGCCATGGTATTGACTCCTCCCGCAATTACTGCATCAGTTTACTACAATAAAGGAAAGCAAGAAGGTGGCGATGGATTTTCACTTCCCAATTTCGGTGGTGATAATTCGTTAAGCATGAGCGATGTGAAGAAGTATGGTGTCGCTGGAACAGTCGCGTACGTTCTCACAGAATTAGCATTCTGGGCAGTTGCATTTCCAGTTGCATCAACTGTCTACTATAATACCGCAGGTCATTGGCCTGATGTAATAAATGAGTCGGCAGATAGAGCCACCGTTCTCGGCTTTATCTTTGCCGGTGCTAATATTGCACGACTTGCTGTACCTCTTCGACTCGGGGCTGCTATCGCCCTTGCCCCATGGGTGGATGAGAATATATTGAACAGAGCCTCTGCGGGTAGCGATAATCAATAAATTTAGAAAGCCGTATCTCGTAATACTTATTCTTAAAATGACGTTTTCTTTATGAATATTACTGTTTTCCGGTTGCAGAACGATGTTCGAATTTCAAACAATACAAGAAAAAGTGCCTATTACTTTTAGAACATGCCTACTAAGGCACGTAATGGTGTTTACAGACGACATTAACTTGCTTCACTGTCATCTTCGTTTCTTTCCCCTCTTTTTCTTCGCTTTCCTTTTCTTGTCACCTTCCTCGTCATTTTGCGGCGATCTTTGCTGTTGTTGCTTATTCGTCAATCTCGTCGCTGTTGCTGTCATCGGATCTTCAGGCCAAGGATGTTTGGGATAACGCCCACGCATTTCTGCACGTACTGACGGATACGTCTCCTTCCAAAAAAAGGGAAGGTCTATCGTTTGTGCAAGAAGCTTCCCCGAAGGCGATAGCAACGATAGTGAGATCGGAATCTTGTTTCCATTCGGCCCGATAGCCGGTGACTTTGTCGCACCGAAAAATTGCTGCAATTTTCCGGATGCAACCGGTTGATCTGACATGTAGTCGAGGCGAATATTTGAACCGTCTGGAGCTTGAATATTTATAGGGACGGTATCATCGATAATTAGGTTTTGATCTGGGCTAATAGTAGAAGTTAGAATTTGTTGAAGGTCTAATTTTTTGAGAGAACCAGCTGACGAAAGCCACGGTTCAATTACGTTCATCAATATGTCTTCATCGTGTCTTGTGCCATTCCCATTATCGATCGCATCTAGACTTGCGAAGCATGACGGCCAATCTATGTCCTCAAAAAACTTGCGAGCAAAGCGCAAACGCTGTCGAAGCTCATTAATGGCAGTTAAATCCTTTTTAGATTGCATATCTAACAGCGAAGATATTCCTCCAAGAGCATCTATTGTGTCAACTAAAACTTCAGTGATTTCTTCTGAACTTGGGGATGGTAAAGGGGAGGAAGACAAAACTAAAGACCCAACCTTCGATACTTTCCGTGCCCGTACTTCATATCCCTTGCTAGGAACTGTATACATTTCCTCCGCGTCGTAAGAGACTTTTGCAAGTACACTCGGATTGATCCTTGAATAAGCTCTGATTCTGATCTTTCCGTCATCTCCTGTCGTTGTATCTACAACGATAACATAATTCCCTTCGTCTCGTTTATTGTCCAATCGGGCTGATTGACCTAGCGAAAGCATATAGGTAGATCCACCATAAGACGCATCTCCTTTGTACTGAGCAATGAGGTCAATAAATCCTGGTAAAAGAGCTTCACCGACACACTCGGAAATCTCAGCACCAGTGATTTGATTGGATAATACGTCACGAACGGCAGCTAGAGCTTGAATACTTATTCGTGAAGCAAATTGCTCAAGTTTTCTGGCGTAAAACGATGCTTGCCTATCATTAAGAACATTTTTAATGCGTAGTGAAATATTTGAATCCTTCATCGGGCCATAACTATCTTCATCAAAAAGAGCAGCGGTAATTACTGCAGCGGCTAAATAAGAACGCCCAAGTGGAACTGATTTCAAAATTGATGACGCAAAGCGCGGATGCGTAGACAACTTTGTAAGCTCTTTTCCATGTTCTGTTACTTTATACCTTTTCAATCGAGAAGACGATACTTTGTACTCTTTCAAAGCGCCGAGGTCAACAAGCATCTCGTAGGCTTTCTTCAGTCCATCGCGTGGTGGCGGGTCTACAAATGGGATATCAGATATAATTTCGTCGCTAGAGGTGCAACCCCATTCAGAAAGGAAAAGTAGTGTTGGAACTAAATCTGTTGACCGAATCTCGGGAAAATCGTGTTGGAGAAGAATATTGAATTCATTCGCCGAAAAAAGCCTTATGCACAAACCTTCTTGCGTTCTTCCAGCCCTACCAGTCCTTTGAAGTACAGAATCTTTTGAACACCTCACTGTCACTAATCGAGGAAGACCAGTATTTGCATCATATCTTGGTTCGCGGCGGAGCCCACAATCGACAACACATGTGACTCCTTCGATGGTAAGAGAAGCTTCCGCAATTGGTGAGCTTACAATCACCCTTCGTCGATTTGATGACTCCTTAAATATTGCTTTATCTTGGTCACTTTTCGGGAGTGTGCCATATAATGGAAGCACATCAACACCTTGACAGGATTTCCCTGACCGCAATTCTTGTACTACTCTCCTTATTTCCCTCGCTCCCGGTAAAAAAACTAGGATATCTCCTTCACTGGGAGCTCTTTTAAGACCTTCTTCAATTGCTTTTGTTGTTGTTTCAACAAGAAGCTTAGAGTCATTGAGCAACGCAGTATGAGGAGGACTGGATCTCTGAGCTTGCTGAATGGCGACAGGGTATTGTCTGCCCTCACTTGTTAATATAGCGCATGCATCATGACCTCCTAAAACCCTCATAAGCTTTCTTCCCATGCTTTCGTTATCACTTTGATCTTCCCAATTGGCGAATTCTATTTCTCCATTTGACTCACCTAGGAGTGTCGCACTCATAACAATTATTGACAAGTCTGGTCGATAGTTCATTTGCACTTCCCTCAAAAGTGCGAGAGCCGTATCAACGTTAACACCGCGTTCGTGGAATTCATCTAAAATTACACAATCAACACCATTAAGTTCTGGATCATCTCGCAACTTATTAAGCAATATTCCATCAGTCATTACCATTACTTGAGTTGCCGATGAATGTTTACTTTCTCCTCTGATAGCATATCCGACGGAGCCACCTATTGGTTGGTTTACAAGTTTTGCCATCCGTTGAGCAGCCGATCTGGTTGCCACACGCCTAGGTTCTACAACAAGAACATTCGAAAACTTCTTTACCTTCTCATCTTCATCGTCTCGTGTAACAATTGAAGAAATTAAGAGGGGAACAACCGTCGTCTTTCCAGCACCGGGAGCTGCCTCAAGCAATAAATTTTGTTTGACTGAAAGAGAATCTCGAATTGAGTCCAAAATCTCATATATAGGCAAATCTTGAATATCGGATAGATCAATTTCTTCAAAAAGCGATCCAGCATGATAAAGTTTGGTACAGGAGCGCAGTAAATTTATGGGAAACAAAGAAGACGAAAGTCTATGCCGGGTGGACTGATTTTGAAATAGCGATGTTGACGCCAATTGAAATGCAAAGCAGTTTCTACACGTAAATATTCTCCAAAATAGGAAGACGTAAAGTATCCTTCCGTTATTTTTCATGGTGAATAATTTCGCCGTCACCCCATTATTTTACATCCATTATTTATTAAAATATAGTATTTCAACATTCAAAAATAGTAGTAGTAGTACATGTAGAAGGTGTGAGAGAAAAGGAAAACGGTGTGTGATGACAACATGATGTTCACACAGATGGACGTACTTTTCTTACAATTTTGTAAACGTCTTTATTTCAAATTTAGCTCCATGACACGCTCTCAAATCTCACCGACGACCGATTTCCAAAAGAAGGCACATACCATACACACACACACACACGCTCACAACTCACAGAGTACAAGTACAAGACAATTCCAGTTGCGACTTGATACATGAATCTATATATCCTCACTCTCTCTATTATTATATAAAGAGTGTCCCATTGCAATCCAAATTCATCCCGAATCCCAATCCCAATCCCAATCCCAATCACAATCACCACAAAGTACCTTACTATCAAAACCGACATCACACAACATCACACACACACACACACACACACATGAGTCCTTCACTATGGAACAAACACGACACAATCCTCTTCATCGTAGCACATCCGGACGATGAATCCATGTTCTTCTTCCCCACACTGCAACACCTCATCCGAACCAACGCAGGAAATAACGTGCACGTACTCTGTCTATCCAACGGTAACTATGATAAGTTAGGATGGATACGATCCAAAGAGATGTTATCGGCCTGTCAGATCATTGGTTTGGAAACCTGCAATGTTCAGGTTTTGGACGATGATCGGATTCCGGATGGTCCTCATGTAATATGGGAAGATGGTGTTGTGAGTGGTGTGATTGAGGAGTATTTGGTTCAGAGTGTGGAAAGTAAGGCTTCTTTTAGTGGTTCGGGTTGTGTAAGGATTATTACGTTTGATGAGTATGGGGTGAGTGGTCATCCGAATCATTGCGATACCTCACGAGGGGTTTGTCGATTTTTGTATGATGTTCAGCTTGGCCATGTTGACTTGAAGTTGAAAAAGTTGAAATTTTATTTGTACCGATTACGTTCAGTTCCGGTATGGAGAAAATATTGTGTTGTAGTTGATCTGTTGTATGAAGGTCTTAGGTGGTTCATAAGTGTTTGTTTTCTTTTCATTTGGGGAGGATCACGGAAAGATCAAGATAATTATTTTTTTGCATTTCATCCTAAGTTGACCTGGATGGCTATGGCTGCTCATCATTCGCAATTCGTATGGTATCGCCGATTATCTGTACTTTTTAGTAGATACACTTACATTAACTCGTTGGATGAAATGAAGCAAACGCATATAAATCGAAGTTGTATTTCTGCAAAGAAAGAGACATAATTACATTTTTCTTTATTACTTGACTCACTTTTATCTGCAAAACTAGATTATTCGGGTTTAGCCTATAATCCTTTTTTCACGCTCTCTTTATGCTTCTAAACTAATAGTGAATTTTGTCCTACAAAAAAATTGGTAATCGGATACTTTCTACACGTGTTTTAGTATATGTAACGTTGCGAGATAGGATATAAAATTGATAGTGCGGGTGAAACGTATTTACAACTTTAGACTACCTCTTTTTTTAGTAAGGAAATCTGTTGTTCAAAAATTCGACCCATGGAAAAATCTAGAGAAAAATTTGAGTTATATCAAGATTGGTCACCGCCAGTCATCTTCAATTGGCTATAATACATTGAATGTGCTCGTGAGAAGACAGGATGTTGGCCACAGGAATTTCGGGGGCCTCTGGAACAACCACACCTGGGAGTGAGTAAAGAGTGATCACAAAGTTCCTCACAGCCCGTAATTTGCAAGATGTTGCGATCCCTACGGGGCTCGATGACTCAAGACATCCGAATTTGATCAGGAACCAACATTGTTTCGGTTCATCCATGACCCCGTGTCCATAGCGATACTATCCCTTGCCCAAATTTTCACCTCACTAACGTGATGTCCAGAAATCTACCTCTACTCTTATAATAAGTAGTATCAGATGGACTACTAACTTCTCTCCTTCTCGCGGAAGAGGAAGTAGTTCCTTTACATAACGGTCAACGGTAAAAAGGAATCTCAAAGAAATAGAAATCGAAGTATAGCGGCTAAACAAACCACTTTCATAAATATGATCATGATTGCATCGGATACTTCCGGAAATATTACCAAAAATGTGTAGTAGCTTCATAAAAATCTATTCAGTTTGCACGAAATAACGTGTCTTTGGCTGTGCTCGGTAATTGAGACGCGCAATCACAGCATCTGAACAGAGAATCATCCGCTGTATCATCTGATCTGCGTCTGCCATTACTTTTAAAGAGACAGGATCTGACCCTTTTAACTTTTTCTTTCTTGCTTTCCTTAGCCGAATATCAACATCGATATGATATTCGCCATCGTGTTCGCAAGCAACTAGGGCCATTTCAGATTCTCTCTTTGTCCCATAACCCTTAAGACTCCAGGGATGACTTTTACAATGAATCCAATCTAGTGACTCAGTAGCGCATTTACAATGATGTGAAAGCGGTTTCCGCAGACTGGGACTGAATTCAGATTTCAATGTTTTCAAAGAGCTCAAATTAAGATGATTCGAATTATGCATATCCGCAAAAAAAGACAGTGTATTGGGTGGTAAAGGGATACTAGAGCACTTGAAAGGAGTACTTGCGTCAGAGGTTTGTAGATCACAGTACTCACTAGGAACCCCATCAATGCCCCTGCATCCACTTCGGGAGCCAGGGAGTCTTCTGACCAAACTCGACCCGGTGTTGGAAATAGTTCTATTGTGAAGTACAATGTCGGTGAGAGTTGCATGGACGTCAAACGGCGAAGTCCATCTTTGAGAATTAGCTGCAACGATACTATGTAAGTCATTGTGAGTCGACGGAAGACTCATAAACAATATTGGTTCAGCTCGCTCTCTTTCCCCAACCTTCGATTGAAACCATGGACCATAATGCAACCCGTGGTCACTAAGCACCATTACAATTGTGTTAGACATGTTGATTTCGGACAGAAAATTATAGAACAAATTGTCCAACAATTCAATGAGAGTCATCGAATCTTCGTGACTTTGGGAAAATTATAGAAATTTTGGTGAGTCACACTTTCCAAAGAAAGCTGTATAATTATGACACGATTATGACATACCTGTCTGTGAACGAAAGGAAGGCCGCCCAAGGTGTTTCATCATTGTACGTATCAATGAAGTCCTTCGCACTCTCAAGTAAATGAGAAGCTGCCATCTTACTTCCCAGGCAGTTTGGACGATCAAATGCAAAGCAAAACATGTTTTGCAGAGCACTACCGTGATGCACATGCGGTTTAATAGATTGTATCATATTACTATTCAATACACATCCATCTTCGGCTTTGAATGTGATGTAGCCACTATCGCGTAAGTCGTCCCAAATCCATTGGGGCCTTTTCTCCTTTCCAGGTTTTCCGTGTGACATAGATGCCCCAATACCGTTCCTACCATTTGTGAGAGGAACCCCTGAGAAAAGAGCAGCTTGATTTGGTCCACTGTTTCCTCCCACCACGGTGTGTTTGGTGAATTCGATAAAGCCAAGCTCATTCAAAAGCCTCGCAGTTTTAGGTAGACTTCGATGGAAAGAATTCCGGCTTATTGGATCAATAAGTAACGATAAAACATTCGGATGATTTGATGTAAGGGGTGTATCATTACCTCTTTCTGTTAATATTGGGGCTTTCTTCAATGTTCGAGTTTTGCAGGATACCAACTTATTCCTCTTATCACGCACGCACAAGGCTTCGGAATCAACAATTTTATCGTTATTGAACCAAATATCAAAATTTTGTTTGGCGTCAATACCATGAACTTTATTACCATTATAAAGAATGGTAGGAATTTCCCGTCCATGCAGCGGAAAATTCACTTCTAGTGCGGCATGCTTCTTCGGACAAGAAGGCATACTAAAACCATCCGAATAAACCCCACAATTCCCGTTACCGCATGATAACTCTTCTATGTTGTTCCCATAGCCTAGATGTATCTTTCGAGAAGGGATGGCGAGATCCATACCCTGCGTAGCAAAGAGAAATACGCTCACTTCGTTGCTGCCATTATCATTAGATAATACATTAAGTGCGTTGTGAAAGAACGCCTCAAGGTTATCATCAGTGAGGAGTGTGTTAGGTCCCCATTTACTCCCCAAGTAATGAGTCGAAGACATAACTTGAACCTTATACTTTCTTCCGAGAAGTTTTGATGCAGCTCGTATCCCGTCAAACAAAGGGGCACTTTTCTCTGGAAGAAGAGAAATACGCACTTCCAATATGACATAAGTCAAAGTTGCTTCCTTCAAAAATGCTTCGCTTGTTCGAAATGCATCATCTACAGAATAGCTCACAATATCTTTACCCTCTGACGTTAACCCCACAGACCCCGTTATAAATGTAAGTAAAAACCAGTTATTCTGTTTGTAGTCATGCTCATTCCTCCACCAATAATCCAAATTTAAATTAGAAGGATTCAAATAATGCACATTGTGTCCTTCCAAGGTCGCCTTATCGTACACCGACTGGCCAGGTGCATTATGCACCATTTCCCGTGTATTATCTAACCTTGTCGGAGCAACAACTAAGACGTTGCTAGACGTTATATGCCGACTAAGTATTCGCTGTAACGCATCCCGTAATGTACGTCCCGTATGTAGCCCCGTACTTATACCGACCGATTTTTCACCCGTTTGCAATGCGAGCATATGCGTCATTGGAAGGGACACGTTCAATGCCAGTATCTGCAACAAAAAGTAATACAACAATACCGATACCATCAGCATTCCTACAATCCCTTTTTTCGCAGACTTTTTCTTAACTGCTTTCAAGGTTTGCGCCAGACGGCTGTTACTACGGCGATCATGTAGAGGCGATGAAAAGCGTTGATCAAATATTTTTTCCAAGCAAGAAACATTTTGAGTAGCTGTTTGTGTAAAAGATGTTGTTGCTTTCTGAACATGTTGCTCTTTATTGCACCTCTTACTCAGCTCAATATTTCCAGGCAAAAGTGAATGAGGAGGCATCTTTTATCATGTTCCAATACCACGGTAGGTATCGATAATTACAATTTACAAACAAGGAATCAAGCAATAGGTTCAAATCACTGGATCACGTCAAATGTAACCCAAGTACAGTATTTTTTCTAAAATACTTTATGAAAAGTTTGAAGTGGAGTTAAAATCCAATCAGTGTGGTCATTTGGGTCTTTTCGATTTCATGACCGATGGTGGTGGTGGGACTCAGTAAAACTCACCCACTAGAACAAAATAAAAGTCTATGTACTCGTAGAGGGAGTACAGTCAGTAACTGCTAGTTTTTTCGAGGGTAGTTGCTCTTATGATGACAATGCTATATTAGCGATTCTTAAAAGTAATGGTCGACATTTAGGACCAAATTTTGACTCGTACACCCATGTTTGTTGTGTGTGGTGTACAATGTAGGTGTACCTGTCTACTGCCTCTAGATGTTCGAATGAATGTCATTTAGGGAAAAAAATTACATCTTAAGCATTCACACATATTAAGAAAAGATTTAAGTGCCACTTCTTTTGTCAAGAATTTTCTTCCTTTATTGGCAGCGAGGTTTGTCTACTGCTAGTATGGAGGAAGTGCGCGCATGAGCAGTAGACAATTTCAGAAAAATTACACGTACGAATCTACGATGCACCATACACTAAAATCACAACACCCAAACCCGGTAACGAAGTCTCACTCATATCCTGATGCGCACACCAGACAACAAATGAATGAAGCCCAAATACAACAAACACAACCACATTAATTGCCATACACAACAAACACAACCACATCAATTGCCAAACAAATTATATTCATACA
>Ga0115008_10004534_pt1 | contig 11533 bp, 9 predicted proteins | sample FraStrMetagenome_FD_87164 | JGI IMG/M metagenome (GOLD analysis project Ga0115008, IMG submission 87164) | Marine eukaryotic phytoplankton communities from Arctic Ocean - Fram Strait ARC3M Metagenome | ecosystem: Environmental > Aquatic > Marine > Oceanic | place: Fram Strait | collected 2012-06-18
TAACCAAACCTTACCTAAACTTTTTATTAATGCAGAGCCAGGTTCAATATTAGTCGGTAAGGCCAGAGACTTTTGTCGTAGTTGGCCGAATCAAACAGAAGTTACGGTTAAAGGTAGTCATTTCATTCAAGAAGATTCACCAGTAGAAATCGGACAGGCGGTTGCTAACTGGTTAACAACAATTTAAAGGAGAGTTAATAATGTCAGATGTTCCAGTTTATATGGTGGTGAATTTAACAATTACCGATGCAGGCCCTTATCGTGAATATGAGAAAGGGTTTTTTGGGATGCTTAAAAAATACGGTGGCACGTTTTTAACGTTTGATGATAGCGCCGAAACTTTTGAAGGTGAGGCACCACGCGAAGGGCGAATGATTATGTTTAGTTTTCCTTCAGAGCAAGCCGCCAAAGACTGGTATGCCGATGCTGATTATCAGGCCTTGTCTGAGAAGAGACGTGCAGGCACAAAGCTAGAGTTTTTAACCATGGTAAAAGGCATGCCTGCGCGCTAATTTGCCTATGTGCGATATTAGGGCTATTGCCTAAACAAGACGCAACAACACAGCGGTCAATTTTATTTTTGACCGCTGTGCTATTTTTTGCACAGCTCGGTCACCGCCGCAAATTAACATAGAGCGGTAGGGTATCGAAAAGCCCTTAACTAGAAAGGTTAAGACATTGCATAGGGATATTGTTCTGTTGTCGCTAAACAATATATTAACTATCAAAGCTACACTTTCTTTCAATTAGAAAGAGATGCAGTTTCTATTGGACTTGGCATTGGCTTAGACACACCCGCGTAACAATGTATGGAATTAGAGGAGTTTCAGAAGCACAAATGAATACGCTTATGGCGTGGTCTCCAAAATCAAGAATGTCTGGGAACTATTCGCACCTTAGAGATGAGGATTTCTTAGCAGACCTAAGAGAGAAGAATGCAACTTTAGGACACGTATGGGACACGCAGACAGAAATTGAACAATCTAGCTAAAATGACATATACTTGTAAGCGTAGCTTTGACAATGTTTGAAGCCGATTGGATCACTTACATGGCATAGAATATAACTGCCGTGGCACGCAAGAGGTCGGCGGTTCGATCCCGCCTAGCTCCACCATTACCAAGTTTAATTAGCTAAAACACTCAATTAAATTTTTTAGTAATTTAAAAACTATTTTATATAACAGCTTTTACTTCAAGATATTCTTCTAGACCAAATTTCCCATGCTCTCTTCCATTTCCTGACATTTTAAAACCACCAAATGGTGCTGGAACAGACCCTCTGCTAACCTTATTGATTATTGTTTGACCGGCCTTAATTTTTTTAGCAAGCTTGTGAGCTATTTCGGTATCTTTTGATGAAATATAGCTTGATAACCCATATTTTGAATTATTAGTAATGGTAATGGCTTCATCTAAATCTTTGTAGGAAATTATTGATAGCACAGGGCCAAAAATTTCTTCTGTTGCTAGAGCATTGTTATTTGGTACATTGCTAAAAATTGTTGGTTTAATAAAAAATCCTTTGTGACAATTACTGGGCTTTCCAATACCACCCGCTATTAATTCACAAGTCTCTATACCTTTTTTAATATGCTGTTGAATACTCATGTATTGTTTATTATTTACAACTGGCCCTAAATGTGTATTTTCACTAAGAGGATCACCAGTTATTAAAGTATTGATATGATTTGTAGCAATACTTTTTACTTCTTCCATTTTATGTTCAGGAACTAAGAGCCTTGTGGGAGCAGAGCATGATTGACCAGAGTTTATAAAGCATTGATTAATTGCAGTTGGTATTGCCTCACTAAAGTTAACATCATCACATACAATATGTGCTGATTTGCCTCCAAGTTCTAAGGAAACTCTTTTAACAGTTTTAGCAGCAAGCTCCTGGATATTAATCCCAACTTCAGTTGAGCCAGTAAAAGATATCATATCTACCAAATTATGTTGCGATATTATTGGACCCAAATCAGCACCCAAACCATTAACCATATTAAAACCACCAGGTGGCAAATCAGATGCATTAATTATTTCAGCGATAATTTTTGAGCTAAAAGCACAATACTCACTTGGCTTCATTATAATGGCACATCCTGCCGCAATTGCTGATGATATTTTTGTTAATGTTTGATTTAAAGGCCAATTCCAAGGCGTAATAAGTGCAGCAACACCAATTGGCATTTTTAAAATTTTATAACCATTTTCATTAGATTCAAATTTGTATTCATCAAGAACATCTATGGTATTTTCAAGATGATCTATTCCCATTTGTATATGTGCATTTTTAGATAGATTTATTGGAGCACCCATCTCTAAAGTTATCATCTCGGCTATTTCTTCTCTTCGTTTGACAATACCTGTTAATATTTGTGAAAGAATATTCTTACGTTCTTTAATTGAAAGATTCATACAAACGCTTTGCGCAATGAAGGCAGCATGAATGGCTTGTTCTAAGTCATCAACAGATGTGCACTCTAAGACACCATAAATCTCTTCATCTGAAGGATTAATTAAATCTAAATACGAAATAGAATCTGATTTTTGGAAGCTACCATTTATGTATGTATTATTTACTTTATTCATTGTTGTTTATATTATATTGATTAGTTAACTATAGTAAAAATTTATATTTTATATGTATATATAACTTTTATTCATGAACTAATAATAAAATATCAATATATGCCATACGTATTTTAGTGTTATTTTTAGTTATATATAATCAATAAAAATGGAGAGTTTTATGAAAGGATTATCTAAATTATTATTTACATTAGTGATTTCTTTTTCAAGTGCTGCTTTTACACAAGATATTGAAGACGCTGAAGCTGCTGAAGATATTGAAGAAGTAATCGTTACCGCTACATCAAGAGAAACAACTTTGCTCGATGTTCCATATAATATTTCTACAATTTCAGGCCAAGAGATTAGTGAAAGAGGGATGATGGATTCAGCAGAACTACTTAGATCTATAGTAGGAATCTCTACTATAGATAGAGGCCAAAGAAATGCTGGCACAATAAGCAATATAAGAATAAGAGGTTTGAATGTTGATTCAGGGGCTCTCTCAGATTACCCAGTAAGTGCCGCTGCCTCTGTTTCTACCTATGTAGATAGCACCCCAGTTTTTGCAAATTTTTTGTTAAAAGATCTTAATAGGGTTGAAATTTTAAGAGGCCCACAAGGGACTTTATATGGTTCAGGAGCCCTTGGTGGTACGCTGAGATATATAACTAATGACCCTAAAATTGGTAAATTTGAAGGTTCATTCAACTATACAGGTTCATCTGTTGATGGATCTAAAAATATTGGAAATTCTCAGGATTTAATACTTAATATTCCCATCGGCAATAAAATTGCCTATAGAGCAGTTCTATCAGATGCTGATTATCCTGGTATTACTGACTATGTAAACGTGCATGAAGTTTCAAATATACCTGCTATAGGTTTTGCAGATGCATCCTATGGTGTTCCTGTATCCAGGGATGGAAATACATTCCCAGAATTTATAACGTCTCCTCCTGTAATCAACCCTGTCGAAGATGCTGATACAGTAAAAATTGCCTTTAGAAGGCATAAACTTCTTCTTGATATCTCAGATAGAATTGAACTCATATTAAGCTCAATATCTCAAAAGGACTATATTGGTGGTAGAAGACACTCTTCAATGGGAGCAAGATATATTTTAAATGATGACTGTACCTCTCTGCAGGCTCTTGATTGTTATTCTCAATCTACATATGGCGATTATGAAAATGGTGCGGTCATGCTAGAACCATCAAGTAGACAAGTTGGAGTTGATTCTGCTGAGTTAAAAATAGATGCTGACAGTTTTGATTTAATTGTTTCTGTATCTAGTCAAGATAGTAAAGGAAATAGTGTTACAGACAATACTGGGTTTTTTGCTAAAAATGGAACCTTGGCTACAGCAGATGTTGGTTATTGGAATACATTTCTTGGAGGAATATGGGCCGGTGCAGCAAGACCCTATGCCCCCGCTGAGAGACAATACAGAACTTCGGGTGACACAATTGAGATTAAATTAGTATCAGAGCCTGGAGATGTTATAGATTATGTTTTTGGATATTTTAAGAAAGACGAGACTATGTCTAGAAATCAGCAAACATATTTTAAGGGAGTTAATCTTTACAAATATTACTATTGGGGTGTTGATTATGCCCTGGACCCTTATGAACAAGACTTTGATTACAATGTTTATGAAGATATAGAAAATACAGCTGTCTTTGCTGAGCTTACTTACCATTTAACAGACAAACTAGATGTAACCATTGGAGCAAGAGATTATGAGACATCTGCTCAAGCCAATATGGATATGTCATTTAAACTATACAACGTTGGGCCAGCAGTTGACTCAAAAACAAATAAAGATACTGGGTTATTGAAGAAATTCAATGTCTCATACAAACCTAATTCTAATCAAAACTTCTTCTTTACTGTTTCTGATGGGTATAGGAGGGGTGGAGTTAATGCAGTCCCAACATCTGGTACTTTCATTGAAGAAGATGGCTGGGTTCCATTTGAATCTGATACTGTTACCAACATTGAAGCTGGTTTAAAAGGCTCGTTAAATAATGGTGATAAATATAATATTAGTTTTTATTCAATTGACTGGGAGGATCCTCAGGTAAATGCTTCAACACCAACTTATGGCTATTATGCGGTGATAAATGGAAAGGATGCTGAAACCTCAGGAATGGATATTGAATTAAGTGGCTCAAGAGGCCCTTTAGATTGGAATCTTGGTTATGCTTATAATAATTCTGAATTAACAAGTGATATCTACACTCCAGCTAATGTTCCTGTATTGTACGCAGAGAAAGGTGCTCAATTGCCTGGAAGTCCAAAACAAACTTTAAATATCAACCTTGCTCACACAAGCTATCTATCATCAGGTTTAGGCTTGGTTAATAGAATGGATATTTACTATCAATCTGAAACTACTAACTTCATTGGAGTGGATGATTCATTTACTGCAACCTTTAGTGGTTTTAGTATTCTTAACGCATCCTCAACTATCTTTGCAGATAATTATTATATTTCGTTATTTGTAAAGAATATTGCTAATGAAAGAGGGGTAACAGGAGCATTTTTAAACCAAGGCTTTGGATCTGATCCATCCCAGGGGTTTTATGGAGATAACAGCAGAGAATTCTTTGCACTACCTAGAACAATAGGATTATCTCTTAATAGATCTTTTTAGTGAAAAAATGAATTGAAAAAATTCTTTTTATTATTCTTAATACTTCCACTAGCTTCTCAAGAGCTGGTGGATGTTTTATGGGGTAAAAGTAATCTTAATAAGCCATTTAGCTATAATCAATTACAACAATACATTAATAATGGTTCTTCTATTGACCATAGTATTAATGGAACAATATCTCTTGGTAAAGTTCTTGGAAATGGTTTTACGCTTATAAAAGATGAAAATAATATTTTTAAAGAGTTTCATAAAGATCTTCCTAACTTGAGTATAGAAATCGTAGAAAAAGATGGGGAAGTTATCCCATCAAATACAGGTTTAATATCTACAAATCATCCTCTATGGAATATACAATTTGGAAAAGGTAAAGGTTACTTTGATGAGAATTTAAATGTTTCAGTGATTTTATTGCCATTTAGTCTGATGCATAAAAATGCAAATTGCGTTCACACAGGCATTAGTATTTTTTCTTTAGATGAACAAAAGAAATCCTCTAACGTAATTTTTCAAGTTGCTAGTGAAACTTGTTCATATTATAAGTTTGATTATATTTCTATCTACAAGGGACAATTTGAAAGTTTGTCTGGTAAAAATATTATGTCATCAAAAAATACTAGTAATGGAGTAGAAAAAAAATCTTTTGAAGAACTCTATGATGCATATAAAATTGAAGCGAATTCCTTTGCAGATTCTAGATATTTTTCTGCTGAAAACGTAACTATTTTTGGCCTCATTGATGGTAATAAACATTACCAAAGTTCCTGTAATACCAGGCTCGGGACTAATATTTTTTGTGACCAGATAGTTTTACCTTCATATTCATTGGCTAAGTCTATTGCTGGTACGATATCTCTATCCCTAATAAATGATGCCTATGAAGATATCTCACAATACAATGTCTCTGATTTAATACCTGAATGTAATAAAAGAAAATGGTCTGAAGTAACCTTAGAGAATCTTGCAGATATGTCTACAGGTCAGTATTTTTCTACTAATTTTGATTATGATGAATCAAGTCTTGCTACTACTAATTTTCTGTATAGAGCGGATAGCCATAAACAGAAGGTTAAAATAGCCTGTAATTCATTTCCTAGAAAGAAAAGGCCTGGTAAGTCTTTTATTTACCATACAACAGATACTTATCTTCTTGGAGTGGCACTTAATAGTTATCTCATTAACAATACTAGTGTCTCTGATTATTTTAATGATGTGTTGGTTCCTTTTTTAGAAGGATATAATTTTAGTTCAATTTCAAAGTTTTCATTAAGAACAATCGATGAAAACTATAATAATGCGTTAACTGGTTTAGGTATGTACTTTAATGTTAATGATTTATATCATTTATCTACTATTCTGCATTCAGTAAAAAATAATAATTCTAAAAATATTTTTCTACATGATGCGTTGAACCCAAATTACTCAAATTCATTAGAAGCAATTAGGAGCGCAAACATTTACTATAACAATGGTTTTTGGTCAAAGATTTTTGATAAAAATCTATTTGGCTGTAAAGAAGATATATGGATACCATTCATGTCTGGCTTTGGGGGTATAACCTTTGCATTGTTTCCTAATGGAATGAGCTACTATTATTTCAGTGATGGGTATGTCTATTCTTGGGAAGATGCAGTAATTGCAGCACATAATATGAGGTCATTTTGCTAACTATGAATACTTTAAAATTAAATAATACTTTCACGCAAACAAGTTTTGTGGCAGCTATTCTTTATAGCATTATTGCAACAGCAGGGTTATTTTATGTAAATTTAGGTGGTGCTTTTTTATCAGCTTTTGTTGATGGACTTGGTGTTGAAAGAGATGTAGCTGGCTACATAGTTAGCGCTAATAAATACGGAGCTGCATTTGGGGCTCTTTTGGCAACATTTTTTGTCAAAAAATTAGAATGGCGATTTGTATTAAGAATATTATTCATTTGTTTAATTGTCGTAGATCTTATTTCTACTCAAATTCAAAATCCTGATACTTTAATTCTTATTAGATTTCTTCATGGAACTATTGGTGGACTTTCTGTTGGATTTGGTTTGTCAATTATTGCTCGTACGTACAATCCAGACAAGATATTTGGAATGCTTTTAGTGGTGCAATACAGTTTTGGAAGTATTGGTATATTCGCAGTTCCAAGAATGGTTGAAACCTTTGGCAATGGAGCTGTATTTGGCGCATTAATTATTTTTACAATCATGGCAATATCAATTTTACCCTTCGTTCCAAACGTTGCTAAATCAAATAACGAACTTTCATCATCAAATATTTTTAATATTTCAATTGGTAAATTCTTATTTCTTGCTTTAGTTAGTTTATTTTTATTTCAAGCTGCCAATATGGGCGTTGCTGACTATGCGTTTGAATTAGGCAAGGACATAGGCTTAGAAAATAATAAAATCAGTAATATTTTAACAATAGCAAACATAATATCTATTTCTGGTGGCGCTCTTGTATATTTAATAGGTACTAAATATGGAAGGACTTTGCCTCTAATAATAGGTATATCGACGTCAGCTATTTTTACATTTCTTCTTCATTACTCTGATAATGTTTCAATATATTTTATTGCTAATACATTCACTGGTATTGCATGGGGTTTCACTATTCCATACATACTTGGTCTATGTTCTACTTTTGACATCCATGGACAGATGGCAGCTCTTGCAGGATTTATTTCAAAAATGGGACTAGCTACAGGGCCTTTAATTGGATCACTTTTTATTATTAATAGCGGTATTAATTTTATTATTAATATTGCTGTTGTTTCGTTATGTATATCCTTAATAGCAGTTTGGCTCTCCAGTAGAGCAACCGAAGAGAATTAATATGAGTATTTTAAAAGTAGGCTGTCTTCAGCTTAAATTAAATAAAACTAATAATATTGAACATATCATTCAATCAATTGATAAAGCTTATAAAGATTGTCCAAAATTAGATTTAATAGTCTTAAGTGAGCTAGCTGTTGGGGGTGCTGGAGCAAAGGATTCTGAGCACACCCTTGATAAATATGTGAATCTATTTTCAAAGATAGCAAAAGATAAAAGTATTTGGTTAATTCCGGGTAGTTTTTATGAAAAAGTTAACGATAAAATTTATAATACTGCTCCAGTTTTCAATCCAGATGGAAAGCTAGTTACAAAAGCGAAAAAAATATATCCATGGCTACCATATGAAGAAAATGTTAATTCTGGTTCAGATATTTGTGTATTTAATATACCTAATAAAGGAATTATTGGCATCCATATTTGCTATGATCTTTGGTTTCCTGAAACCAGTCGCGAACTAGCCCTCAATGGAGCTGAATTAATTATCAATCCGACTCTAACACCCACAAAAGATAGAGAAATAGAAACAATAATGGTGAGATCAACATCAGCACAACAGCAGGCATATTATATTGATATTAATAGTTGCGGTGATCAGGGTTGCGGAATGTCAATTGCAACCGACCCACATGGTGAAATACTTCATCTTTCCCAAAGTGAAGAAGATATTTTTATTATCGATGTAGACTTTAATTTTGCTAATAGAACACGAAAAGAAGGTTTTATGAGTCTTGGTCAAAACCTTAAGAGCTTCAGAGATAATCCTTTTATTGTTTCAGAAAGAAGCAATAAAGAATATTTAAAATCACTTGGCGAGCTAAAAAAATTTAATAAGGATTAATTTATGAAAAACAATAAAACATATAATCTCAACTTAATTGATAAAAAAAATCTATTCCATCCGATTACTAATTTAAAAGCACATTCTAATGAAGATATTTTAGTAATTGATCGAGGTGAAGGGGTTTATGTTTATGATACTAATGGTAAAAAATATCTAGAGGGGCTTGCTGGGCTTTGGTGTTCATCCTTAGGTTATGGTGTTGAAGAGCTAGCTGAAACTGCAAAAGAACAAATGAATAAATTAGGCTATTCTTCATTATTTGCATCAAAGAGTCATGAGCCTGCCATAAAATTATCTGAAAAATTAATTGAATTATCACCATTTAATAATGGAAAAGTTTTTTTTGGCAATTCTGGTTCCGATGCAAATGATACCCAACTAAAACTATACACTTATATGAATAATGCCTTAGGCAAACCTAATAAAAAGAAAATTGTATCAAGAGTAAAAGGATACCATGGTGTTACGGTTGCTAGCGCTAGCATGACAGGTCTACCTGCCCAGCATAAACTTTTTGATCTACCATCAACTTCATTTTCTCATGCTATGACACCACATTTTTATCGTGAGGGATTAGATAATGAAACAGAAGAAGGTTTTGTTAATAGACTAGTTGACGATCTAGATAAGCTCATATTAAGAGAAGGCCCACAAAATATTGCAGCAATGATTGCTGAGCCTTTAATGGGGGCAGGGGGTGTCATTATTCCTCCTAAAAAATATTTTCCAAGCATTCAAAAAGTGTTAACTAAATATGATATACCCCTTATTGATGATGAGGTTGTATGCGCCTTTGGAAGAACGGGTAATATGTGGGGTTCTGAAACCTTTGATATGAAACCCTCTTCAATAACTATTGCTAAAGCCTTATCAGCTGGATTTATTCCCATTAGCGCTGTAATTGTTCCTGATAGCATGTATGAGCCAATTAAAGATGCTAGTGGTGATATTGGTATTTTTGGGCATGGCTACACATACTCAGGTCATCCAGTCTCGTGTGCTGTTGCATTAAAAACCATAGAAATCTATGAAAGAGATAAAGTCTTTGAACATGTAAATGATATATCTTCTTATTTTCAACAAAAAGCACAAAAACTAAGTGAGTTAGATTATGTTGGAGAAGTTAGGGGTGTCGGTCTTATTTGCGGCATAGAAATGGTTGCAAACAAAAAAACTAAATCTCTATTTGATCCTATTGGATCAGCAGGAAAAATTATTGCAAAGAAATGCCAGGATAATGGCCTAATTGTAAGAGCTATAGGTGATGTAATTGCATTGTGTCCACCATTAATTATTAATATTGCTGAGATAGATGAGTTATTTGATATTCTTGAAAAATCTATTAAAAATTCTTTTGAATATTTATAGATTTTTGTTATATATTTAAGTGTTAATTAATTTACTAAAAACACATGAGATATCGTTTTATTGAAGTTTTTTATTCTGTATTTAATCATGGTTCTGTTACTAAAGCAGCTAGGGAGTTAAATGTAACTCAGCCGTCTGTAAGTAAAATTTTAAGCCAGTCTGAAAGTGACTTGGATATTAAACTTTTCGAAAGAATAAATAAAAAAATGGTTCCAACACCTGAAGCGAAAATATTATTTCCTTATGCTGAAAAAATTCATAATAATATTGAAAATCTAAGACGCATCTCTAGCAATCTTATTAGCAAACCAGAAGGTAACTTAAACATAGCAGCGACCCATGCACTGGGAATAGATTATTTACCAGAAGCAATCTCACAATTTAGTCAGTTAAATTCAGGGGTATCATTTGAAACGGTAACACTGCATTATGAGGAAATTCAAAAGCAATTGCATGAACTAAAGGTTGATATTGGTATTGTTTATGACCATACTCCGCATACAGATATTGCCTCACATATTATAACTAGTGGGGAGTTTGTGGTCATAGCTCCAAAATCATTTTTTCCTGAAAAAAATAATATACACATTTCTGAAATTCTTTCTCACCCATTTATAAAGATTACAGATAAAATTGGACCCAGAGGTCCTCTTGGTAGCAAACTTGATAGCTATTTATCTAAATATGCAAAAGATCTCAACATAACTTTTAATACTGAAACATTTCAAGTAGCACTTGCCTTGGTTTCAAAAAATATGGGATTAACTATTACTGACAGAATATCTGCCGAAAGTTCAACGAGATCTAATATAAAAATTTTAAATTTAAAACCTGAGCTGAAGTTTACTTTAGAAGTTATTTATTTAAAGTCCAATCCCTTATCTTTAATCAATAAAAAATTTATTAACTTTCTTGAGTCTTTTAATTATTTTGATTCAAAACAATAACTTTTAGTTATGGCTATATAGTTTATTTCTAATTATATTATTAGATAAATTTGATATAGTTACATCATGAAAATAGGAGTTCCAAAAGAGATTAAAAACAATGAGTTCAGAGTTGCTTTAACACCAACCTCAGTTCAAATTTTAGTTGATCAATCCCATGACGTTTATGTCCAAGCTTCCGCTGGCAACGGCATTGGTTTTTCAGACGAAGACTATATTAATTCTGGTGCTGTTATCTTAAATACAGCAAAAGAAGTTTTTAATTCAGCTACTTTAATTGTAAAAGTTAAAGAACCTATGCCATCAGAGTTTAA
>Ga0115008_10004535_pt1 | contig 11533 bp, 8 predicted proteins | sample FraStrMetagenome_FD_87164 | JGI IMG/M metagenome (GOLD analysis project Ga0115008, IMG submission 87164) | Marine eukaryotic phytoplankton communities from Arctic Ocean - Fram Strait ARC3M Metagenome | ecosystem: Environmental > Aquatic > Marine > Oceanic | place: Fram Strait | collected 2012-06-18
ACATACTTTTGAAAGTATGTCACTCGGAGGCAAATTTCCGAGCTGAGCGAGATAACTTTTAATCCCGATTGCTTACAAGTGGAACTTTTTTTATCTCGCATCTCTATCTCGCTTATCTCTAGGATTAAGCTAAGGCCCCTAAGAGACATGGATTTGTACCTTTGACGGTGGATGCTCTGCGTGTCCTTGGGACTTGGGAGTGTCACTACCAGCACAATATTTTAATTTAGCCCCATCTGCACCAAAAAAATGAAAAGCTTATTTTGTAAACCTAGCGGAGCGTAACAGAGTAACGTACGAATGCAGAGAGATATCAATAAGTGTGTAATACTCGTATATTGTACATACATTAGTAATTAGTACACATCTCAAAAAGTTATATATAAAATCCTCGTCATCAACGATAAGTGATAAACCCATAAAATTCTTCACGCTGTCACCCATATATAGTATTTAGCCACTCTGCCGTTAGTGACACCTGACATCGCCATGGCAGACAAATGTTTTTGACAGATAGAGAAATGTGGTTGAGTGTTTGTTGTCGGTGAAAATTACTGTTAAGGCATGGTCATTTACGTATTGACATAGAGATCAACTTTGATGTTACAGAATGTGGTTGATTTTAGGATCATATGTTTTAGGAGAATTATATATCGTAGCCATATTTTGGAACACTTCACTTAGCCCCTCTTCTTCATGGTAGTTTTTAGAATAAAAATCATGTCGTAAGTGTTGCGAAGCAACGTTTTCACTTCTATTATTTCAACACCATTACGTAACTGCTCGGAGGTGAATCCTGCTCATCTAAACGTCAGAAATGATCCTACTCGTGCGCTCTTACGCTGTGTTGTACTTATTCACATACTCTGATGGCATGTAGCACTTGATTCGAAAACTTCTCAGAAGAATAATAATGCAATTTTTAAACGTGAATTGAAAGTGAACACTGTAGAAATGGTAGAGCATTTATCATTTCCATATTGGTATTCGTTGGCATGCGCTTATGAAATTTAATAGACTAACACCCGGTTTCTTGATATATGGCATGTTGTAATTGGAGTTCGAGCAGACTCTTAAATGTAAAGGATGTGTCATGCATAAATCCAATGATGGTATATAAAAATCGTCGTTGTTGTTAGCAATCGAAATCTATCGCTGGTCCTTTAAGAAAATAGTTCATACTACGTATAAACCTACAACCTACGGGTCTATAGGTGATAGATGTCTCTCAAGTTACCTCGATATCTCGTAAGACGTGGACACATTGGTAATAATCACAAGGATCTGTATGAGATAAATCACTCAAACTTATTTTTCATCGTACGACCATTCTAATCGTTTGTCGCAAAAATTTTGGCACGCGTGAAAAACGGAAAACCCTTCTATTCTTGTCTGTGGCGCAAACTAAAATCTAACCCAGGTCCTTTTCAATTTTCACGCTCTTTACATAAAGCGAAATAAATAATAGCAACACCACAACGATTTCCCCGATGATATCCTATGTAAATAGTAATTCTTTTTCGCCATCGAAGCCTCCTCACCCCCGAAAGATTACCCTTGTATCATTACGATATAGACTAAATTCTTGATGTATGGAACATTCGTTTGAAACATTAGCATGAATCATTATCATTCCACTAGAAGTTGAATGTTTTGCTCAAACATTGAACCCTTAACACAAAGCAGCATTAGACATGAATATTTGGAAAGATAAATTTTAAAATACAGTTATTATCACAAAGCAGCAGTAGACAAGAACAATTGGGTAAGCGATAAGGTATCTCTGGTCCCTCATGTCACAGCTTCGTTCAAATAGTCTAGTTGAGGCAGATGTGCACCAAAATATGGTCAGTCCAGCAAGCACCATACCCAGTGTACCTCGGTTTTTCATATTCAAAATCAAGTTAAGCGCAGCTAAAACATTCACTGGTAAAAGACCATACCCAAGAACGCTTACAACACGCCAGATACTTATGGCATCCTTGGGGCTCATTAGGTTCAAAATCAACGACATCCCCACACAACTAAACATTCCAAAACCGTAGATGTAGCCAAAATGAAGCTTCCCGTTCAACAATAAAGTTCCGCCAAGCAACAAAGCGAACGTCATTGGACCAGCTAAGTCCTCGTCATCCATCAAAGTAGGATTATTCTTCGCGTGAGCCGAAAAAGGAAACAAAACGGCCTGCGTTTTATCTTTGATATGACTAATATTAACTCCAAGCTCTTCCATCAATGGCGGTTCATTTTCAAATTCAGTTGGATCATAAAGGTAGGAACCAGAGCTCGGAGCGTTCGATGCAGAAATCGATGCACTATCAGATCGCTTCTCCATGCTACCGCTGAACATATTTCCAAAACTATCATAATTTGAAGATACATTATTAGGTTGATAATACTCAGTATTGGAAGCAGTGCCATTTGTCGAATATTGTTGCTGCTGTTGCGTTTGTCGTTCGTTAGGATTCATAACGGATATATTCCCCACGTCTCCATACGAAAATCTTTTATTGTTTGAAACACCAGCATCCGCATTCGGATAGTTCGCGTTGTCTCTGTTGTGACCGTTGAAAGAGGATGGAGCCGGTGCCGGTGCCGGTGCAGGTGCAGGTGCACTGTACCATCCCTGATCGCCACCGTTGCTGCTACCAGCTGTGTGGCTGTAAAATGATGAATTGGATGATTGAGATCCTTGATTGTAGTAAGACATTATCTTATGATAATTGATGGATGGATGGATGGATGGATGGATGGATGGATGATGGATGGATGAAAAGGATACAATGATGGAATTTGAACTACATGTAGTGTTGTTGCACACTGTTACGAATACACCTTTGTATATGATTCGCGTCCGTCTTTGGGGAGAGTGTACGCTCGTAGTTCGAAGTTCCAATCGTTCCTGCGCTTTATATCCGAATTTTGAGATAATTGTTTTTAGGTCAGGTTCATGAAAGATGATAGACATCATACATCATTACAGCATGACCCTAACATTTTTTGTAGCATCTCATAATCTCTCATAGTTCATAGTTAACTCGTCCTCTTCATTATTCATCAGTCACTGGTTCGGAAGAGGTTTAATTATGGACTACATAATGCCCACGCTCTCTCCTGATTGTATCGGTACACTTTTGCCTCAATTTCATCTTCCGTAGCATTAGAATTGTTTATGAGACACTTCTCAGCATCTGATTTGGGTAAAGAGTGTACTGAAGTGCTTGAGAAAGTATGCAATGGATGGGCTTGTGAAGTATGAACATAATGTTGTAATCGCCAGTATGTGACGTAGTAATCGTAACGTTCTGAGAGGAAGGAAAACATCTACAATGTCTAAAAGACATCATGTACGACGGTTGGGAAGCTGAGACGCATCTTATCATGGACGTATCTCTCAGCTCGCTATTCTTGGACTCGTTGTGACAACTGCTGGTGTTCGACTACCTAGAGAACTGGGTATTCTCAATCTAGCTTCGACTTCATCCCCACAGGAATCTCTGATTTCTACAAGGGTCCTTCTGCTAGACATTTACTGACCTTCGTTATCGTATGCTTCTTGGAGCTGTCATGAAGGATGCCGTTGACGAGCATAAGTTCCCTTGTGACTTCCGTGACAGTACATTTGACAATGGATTGGACATGGGACACCTTTGGCGAAGAGATGATGACCTCCAAGCGTACCGTAGAACTCAACAAAATCCACGTGCTGTCTAGATGGGCCATGCTCTACGAGATGATCCACAGCCACTATATTTATATGTGGTCAACGTCATCGTTGGATCTCATGTTTACTTCAACACCGGATAATAGACGTCGTTCTCTCGTTTTTAATAAGAGTAGGGCTTTTCGAAGTTTTATTAGCGCTCCAATTAGTTCAGACTCCTGAACAAAGTCAGTAATCATCTTTACGTTACTGATTTAAATGAAACGCTACCGGTAGTATCCTCAGTGCTTACAGTTATTTTATTAAATTGTTTATCTTTATTGGATTAGTAACTTAATATCTACAGATAAAAATCATATTCTTCGTCATTTTTGGACTATAGAAAGTATTGAATTTAAGACTAGTAGGAGGGCTATCATCATAAACAAAGTCTGACGCGGCTCGCTTCCTTTCAGCGTTCTTGATCAATTGACATGCGATCGTGTGCTAATCTCCTTAAATGTGAGGTTATATTTTCGTTTAATAGATTTGAAATGATCGTCTGCAACAAAAGCATGTAACCTACTTTCTTGAGTTCATTTAAATTAAGTTTATAGTTTAATGGGAGATCGATTAGCAGCCGTTTCTTAGGCGGTTTACGTCTTAGACGTATTCATAACACATTATTCCTATGACGACGTATCGAACAGCTGTGGATCATGAAACAACGTTCATATACGTGTTGAACGATAAAACGCAATCTATTTCTCTGTTCAAGACTTTTTAAGAGTCGACGAGATAGGATGGAGGAGGAGCGGGAGCTATTCGCAAATAGCACACACATCCTATTTCGCAAAGTCGACAGCACGCAGCAAACAACAAGATCCTCCTCCCTCCGTACATCCGTAACACCCTGGTTGAGGACCGTATCTTTTCTTCCCTTCCTGTGTTACGTCACGTAGCACAGGGCACAGGTTGCACATCGTACGTTCGTACAGTCCATTCTCCTCCCCTGGTCAAACTCAGCGAAGCGCACGCAATCGAAGAAAAGGCACGAAGTTCAGTGATGCTTCCATACACACTCTCGTGATCCGTAGATAACATATATTTTCACACGCACTTAGCAGATATTAACAATGAAGCTCGCCATCGCCACCACCCTTGCCGCCAGCGCCGCCGCCTTTGCCCCGGCCTTCAAGACCAACTCCAAGACTGCCTTGAACAGTTACGAGAATGAGCTTGGAGTCATCGAGCCAACTGGATTCTGGGATCCTTTCGGCCTTTCTTCCGATATCGATCAGGATACCTTCGATCAGTACCGTACCGCCGAGCTTAAGCACGGACGTGTTGCCCAGCTCGCCGTGATTGGATATGTTGTCCAGGAGGTGTACCGTTTTGACTTTAACATCGCCCCCGGTATTCCCTGTGCCGAGGTTCCCAATGGTATTGCTGCCATTGATGCCATCCCTACCCTTGGATGGGCCCAGATGATCTTCTTCATCGGTGCCGTTGATTACTGGGGTTTCCTTGGAGATTTCGATAATGGCAAGCCTAAGCTTGGTGAGGCCACTCTTGAGAAGCTTAAGCTTCAGGAGCTTCAGCACGGACGTCTTGCCATGCTTGCCACCCTTGAGTTGTTCCGTCATGACTCCCAGAACCTTGTACAGCCTGGATTTGATGGTATGGAAAAGCTTATCACTGGACTTCCCTTCCTTTACAACTAAATCAAAATTTGGGTCATAAGTTTTTATGGCATGATCTGCTTGAGTTGGCGATGTTTTCATTTGAAATTGAGGCCATCGTTACTCCAAAACAAAAACCTCGTAATTCGCGCGCCGTGGTTATAACCTAGCTAGAGCTGTGTTGATATTAATATAACATCAATTCAAATATTTTTGTTTTACTGCTTTTCTAGATTCATTCTTTGGAGACGACGTCTTCATCGACAATGTTTGTCCTATATCTTTTCCATTCATGACTGAAATAGAATTCATGATATTTTAAGGTTTCTCGCTGATTCCTCTACATTTATGTGTGGGCACGACTGTTATTCGTTTAGGATTTTACTTCTTAGTTGTTCGCCAAATAGACATACAGAATACAGACCAAATAATATTTTCATGCTTCATCCACTAGTTCCGAACAATCCATAGCTACCGAGAAGCAAATTTCACATTTCAGAAGAACCCTCGTTGAAACTCTTGACTGGTTTTTGATCGTGACCTAAAACTAAGGACTTCGTGTACCCCTCTTCTATTCGCAGTGAAGGAGACGAATCAATCTAATGTATACTACCGGTATAGGGTATCGGTTACATGACCGCCTTCGAGTACAAGCTATTGTCAAATCATAGGATAAATGACCATCTCTGCATAATTATATTGAGTAGATATGCACTAATGCTTTTGTCTTTTAGTTTGCAACTTCTTGGGGAGCAAAAGAGTTCTTAACTTTGTAACAATATTATTGTCGATGAAAAACAACTTATTTACCTTCATTTATAATCATGTGTAAGTTTAAAAGAATAATCGTTTAATTCTAATTCATTACGTCTTCGATTAAGACAGTATCAAGTATCTATCGATGTACGTTTCATTCGAGATCCATCTGAAATACCAACATTGTTTTCTTCTCAAAGTCCTGGATCTCCATATTTTCTCTGTTCGTTTTTTCTCATTCATCGTTAACTTTCACCGTTGATTAAATTGATATATGTTCGCATAACGCCTTGTGCCGCGCGATTCTGATCCAAAGTCTGCATGTTGAGGATACAGCCCTAAAAAAATGGCTACAGCGTGGAACCTGTCCGTACATTTCTATCTTATATCACGACTCAAAATTGCTGCCTAAAAAGTTTACACCCTACCTTGCGCATTTCTGTTTTTCTTTACGAAGAGTACTAACTACAGCTAAAATGACTATGACAAGATATAACAGTTCTCGTAAACCTTCTTGCTGTATGTATCCTACGCATACCGACTTTCACTGTCCACTGGTATACAAATCGCCTGAATAAAATTAGACAAAGAGAAACAGATACCGATAAAAGAAATCGAAACGGCAGTAAACAGTATAATATCATCAACAGAATGTTCTGATATACCAGTGACGATTAGGAATGCGCAAGGGTTCGACCAACTTCAACTACATGCCTGGCAATACCGACAAGATTATCTTCCAAAAAAATTCTACTCAAGTTTCAGCATCCTCAGTTAGGGACCATTGGCATCGATGAATTTTTGGCTACGAACATCAGCATAAGCTCCCTTGGTGATGTTTCGTATTCAGAATGGGATGTTTCCAAGAAATATTACTCAGGAGTTCACCGAGTAAAACTTTGTCATCATCGCAAGAATAAGTACAGCCATTCCTGAACTCGTTGAAGGAATCGTACTCATTACAATACGTACGAAATCTTGACATTCTTCTGTATCTGGTTCATCATTCTCATTGATACATACGTTGTTTCGATGTAATTGAATGCCAATTATCACAATGCCAGCTGCAAGTTTGTCTGCGAAACTCATTACGCCATAAACAAATGCACCCCACTTCAAGTTATCACCCACCAGATCAGCAATAATACTCAAACTACCAACTATGGTAACTGCCGTTCCAAAGCCAAATATTACGAAAGCTATATACACGTAATTGTCTTGCGGAAAATCTTGTGTACCAACAAACGCACATAACACAGAAGCAATGATAGTGGCTGACGCTCCAAAATAGAAGGATTTATTTCTTCCAAATTTCTTATTCATTTTTTCAAGCCGCAATGTAGTGAGAAAAGATGACAGATACATGGTTGCTGGCACAAGCGCTAACGCAGCATCGTCCATTTCAAGCGTTTTCACGAGGTAAAAGCTCATATAAACTATAGTAATATTCATTGCTAAACGTGACAACATGTATATTGCACCCACCATGTAAAATTTTGGCTCTTTTAACCAATCAGTCCAGTTTCGAATGAGTTCGTCCTCAAATGTAGGATCACGTTGTGAGACACCCAAAAAAGGATCTGAAGACGTGGTTTGGCTATCATTATCGCCACCTACAATACATGAAGCACTGGTACTTTCCCTGATTGTTTCTTCCGTCCTTATTTTGGAGTAATCTTTTGTATCCTCATCTTGCGATATCTCACTGTTGGTTCCACTTATCTGTAAATGCAATTCATTCAAAGCCAAATACGCTGTTGGATCATCAATTTGAAGAAAGAAATCAGAAGAAGAATCAAATTCTCTCTTGTAAGTAATTTTGTTCATGATCCAGTAGAAAACAATGCTAGTCGCGATCCCGATGACTAGCACAATCGCAGCCAAATAATGGAACTTATCCGCACTCTTCTCCCCGGTAGGATGTACCGTCTCAATTAAAACCAAATATGAAGCAAACACTAATAAAGAAGATATAATGCTAAACGAATGTCTGGCGGAGTTGATCCTCGTCCGACAATCTTCGTCTTTGGACAAATCACCAGTCAGTGCCAAATGTGAAACTTGAACAGAAGCCCAGCCAAAGTTGAAGATGGCAGCACCAGTTGCATAGTACACGGCGTTCCAACCATGATTGCTTTGCCCTGAACAACATTCTACCGTCCAAATAAGAGTGTAAAACACAATAACAAGGCACGTCCCGAGCAAGTGCCATAACGTCCTTCTATCCAAATGCCATGCCCCATTAAAGAGAATTTTACCATCTGACATATCACTACCCAACCCAACCAAGGGTGTCGCGATTGCATCTGATATCTGTCCTACGAGAACAACAACACCAGCCACCGTCGGATCAAAGTATAGAGTATCCTCCAAGTATATGAGCAAATAGGTAAACCAACAAGCTGCCGTCAGATCATTCAATACTGTACCGAGTGCGAAGCAAATTAATTCTGTTCTGTTAAGTCGCCACATTTTCACCTTCTCTAAATCTTGCGTGTTCAATACAAAATCATATATTTCATAAGATGATTCAATTCTGTTGCCTCTGAGCGATATCCACGTTTGTGTTTACATGTTAATTCCTTTTATCTGTACTCATATGTCATATGCAACGGTAATTAACTCTTCTCTTCTCTTTTTACTTTTTTTCTCTCGATCATTTTATTCTTTCGCTCTCTTTTTACTTTTTACGCTCCCAATTAGGACCTGTAGGACGTAGGACCCACTTTTGCATGGAGGTCTAGGTTTTTCACAAGCTCAAGATGTCATCTTATACACAAAAAGTCTCTTCATGCACACACACGTACACGTACAGAAGAATTCTGAGTAATATCCTGTAATTTCGTTAGGGTTTGACATGTGAATTAGAGTTGTTCGACATAAATTGGTTCAAGTCTGGTTCTTTACTCTTTACATCTGCGGACGGTGCGGATCCGCACTCATTTGCGGAGTAAAATTCGCATAGGCCTGAATTTTTTGCGAATTTTACATAGACTTCTTTGCTTACACGTGGAATGTAAACCGCCGTTTTCCAATCCAAAAATCGTCAGGAACTTGTCACCACCGAACTTTTGGATTTGGATTTGGAAAACGAAATCCAAATCGAATTACCCTTCTATTACTATCTCTAGAGAGTAAGCCATAATAATTAATCATGAATCATGAGTGAACAAATAGAAGAGAAGACAACCATTGATATCGCGGCAGCTGCGAAGGGAGAAGCGGACGCCCAAGATGAAAAGTCAGACGTAAAGGTGGGCGATGAAGCTGTGTTGGAGAAGGATTGTTCCGAAACAGCCGCAGTGATGTCCAAAAGTCAGATGAAAAATCGACGCAAACGAAAGCGAAGGAATGGACAGAGAAAGGTGAAACGCGCGAAGACGGAGGGTGATGAAGCTGTGTTGAAGAAGGATTGTTCCGAAACAGCCGAAGTATTGTCCGAAAGTCAGATGAAAAATCGTCTCAAACGAGAGCGGAAAGAAGCCTATAGACAGAGAGAGGCGAAACGCGCGAAGGCGTTGGCGGAAGGGAGAAAATTGCAATCGACAATTGATGCAGCTGCAAAGAAAGAGTTCGAAAGGATGTGGATCATTAAGCGCAAAGAAGCAGAAGGCAGATTTCGGATTTGTATCGATTGTTCATTTGAATCCTCCATGCCCGAAAATTGTGTTTTCAAACTTGTGTATGAACTTCGACGCTGTTACTCTGCGAATAGAAGTAGTCAAAATCCTGTTCTTTATTCAGTGTGTAGTTTAACAGGGAAGACAAATGAATTATTAACGAAAATTAAGGGTTTCCCAAGTTGGAAGGAATATGCTTTCAATAGCAGTGAGAAGTCTTTGACAGAGATGTATCCCGACAAGTCTAAGCTCATTTACCTTACAAACTATTCACCAAATGAATTAGATCATCTAGACGATAGCAAAACTTATGTCATTGGAGGTATGGTTCGTTGGCGAAACCGAGAGACCATTCAAAAAGCGGAGAAACTTGGTATTGCAACTGCCAGATTACCCGTAAAAAAATATGTGAACGAAAATTCATCAAAGCTTAATATTAAACGTGTATTCGAAATATTGCTCAAATATAGAGAAAGTAACAATGATTGGAAAACGGCTATGCTCATTACGATACCAATTAGGAATGAAAGATTGCGGATTTGCATCGATTGTTCATTTGAATACACCATGTCCGAACATTATGTTTCCAAACTTGTGTATCAACTTCAACGCTGTTACTCTGCAAATAGAAGGAGTCAAAATCCTGTGCTTTATTCAATTTGTAGTTTAACAGGGAAGACAAATGAATTATTAACGAAAATTAGGGGTGTCGAAAGATGGAAGAAACGTGCCTTCAATAGCAGCGAGAAGTCTTTGACAGAGATGTATCCCGACAAGTCTAAGCTTATTTACCTTACGAACGATTCACCAAATGAATTGGATCATCTAGACGATAGCAAAACTTATGTAATTGGAGGTATATGTCATGAGCAAAAGCTAGAGACCATTCAAACAGCATATCAACTTGGTATTGCAACTGCCAGATTACCCGTTGAAAAATATGTGAACAAATATTCAACGAAACTTAATATTTTACGTCTATTCGAAATATTGCTCAAATATAGAGAAAGTAACAATGATTGGAAAACGGCTATGCTTCATGTGATACCAAGAAGGATATCAAAGACAACGTTGAGGAAAATGAAAACACAAATCATGAGAAAAAAGAAGCAGCAGGTAGATTTCGGATTTGTATCGATTGTTCGTTTGAATCCACCATGCCCGAACATTATGTTTCCAAACTTGTGAATCAACTTCGGATCTGTTACTCTGCGAATAGAAGGAGTCAACATCCTGTGCTTTATTCAATTTGTAGTTTAAGCGGGAAGACAAATGAATTATTAACGAAAATTGGGGGTTTCAAAAGATGGAAGGAACATGCTTTCATTAGCAGTGAGAAGTCTTTGACAGAGATGTATCCCGACAAGTCTAAGCTCATTTACCTTACGAATGATTCACCAAATGAATTTGATCATCTAGACGATAGCAAAACTTATGTCATTGGAGGTATAGTTCGTGGGCGAAAACGAGAGACCATCCAAAAAGCAGAGAAACTTGGTATTGCAACTGCCAGATTACCCGTAGAGAAATATGTGAACGCATATTCAACGAATCTTCATATTAAACGTGTATTCGAAATATTGCTCAAATATAGAGAAAGTAACAATGATTGGAAAACGGCTATGCAAAATGTGATACCAACTAGGAAAGATATCAAAGACAACGTTGAGGAAAATGAAGGCACAATTAATGTTAAGGAAAATGAAGACACAATGTTGAAACTAATGTAATAAAAATGTATTTAACGTAGATTGTATTTAACGTATTAGGTAGGCAACAGAGGTGTGTTCGTAATACTACCTTGCTGCTGGATTCGTTGAAAAGAATGAGAC
>Ga0115008_10004536_pt1 | contig 11533 bp, 20 predicted proteins | sample FraStrMetagenome_FD_87164 | JGI IMG/M metagenome (GOLD analysis project Ga0115008, IMG submission 87164) | Marine eukaryotic phytoplankton communities from Arctic Ocean - Fram Strait ARC3M Metagenome | ecosystem: Environmental > Aquatic > Marine > Oceanic | place: Fram Strait | collected...
CCACGGACCTAACTCAGTTGCTCGAAGTACTCCGCCTGGTGCTAAGGTCGGATTGATTGCCCCACGCCGTACGGGACGAGGACGCGGCAAGAGAGTCTGAGGTGTTGAATTATGGGACGTAAGAAGAAGAAGTCATTCATGACCCCAAAGGCCAGTCGACGTAAGGCGCGTAAGCGACTTTCAACGACAACGGCTCGTCAGAAGAAAGAATTCACATACCGTGGATACGATGTTGAAACATTGAGCAATATGCCAATGTTCCCTGAAGATGGTTCTGAGGAATACCTCATTCGCCTCCTTCCTTCACGTGTTCGCCGTTCGATTAGCCGTGGTCTTTCAGAGCAGAATCTAAGGTTCAGAGATCGTGTCTCTCGAAGCAAATCAAACACAATTCGTACACATCGCCGTGATATGCCAATTCTACCAGAATTCGTCGGTAAGACACTCGCAGTTCACAACGGACAACATTTCGTTGAGATTGAAGTCAAGCCGGAGATGATTGGTCACTACTTAGGTGAATTTGCAATCACACGACGTGGAGTTGCCCACAGCGGGCCGGGTGTAGGTGCTACCCGTTCTTCAAAGCACGTACCATTGAAGTGAGGTGAAATAAATGAGCAGTAAGCGAAATATGGACCGTCGAACAAAGCGTCGACAACTCTCACAACGTGGATACACACAACTTTTGCAAGGAAGCCGTCTGGCTACAGCACGTGCAGTCAATGTTGACATGCACGTCAAGCACTGTTTCGAAGTCGCTCGTGCTATCAAAGGCATGAGCGCTGGTAAAGCAATCAGTTTCCTTAACGAAGTTCTCCTCATCGATTCAGATCGAGCAGACATTCGCCGAAAGGCAAGTGCAGTTCCTTACCGACTCGGTAGCGGAAACAAGAAGAAGCGACGATCTGGACCTTCTATGGTTGGACACCGCAAAGGCGGTATTGGACCTGGTCGATATCCTGTAAAGGCAAGCCGTGCATTCATCAAGCTCATTCAGAGCGCAATGGAAAATGCTCGTCACCAATACGATGATGTTGAACCTGAAGACATGGAAATCACACACCTAGCAGCACACCGTGGACAAATCCGTCGTGGATGGATCCCCCGTGCTCGTGGACGTGCAACACCAAGCAACCACTATCAAGTGAACCTCGAGATTTTCCTCGAAGACTTCACAGCAACCGACGATGAGTTGGAGGATGACTTCTGAGGTGAATATCATGGCAGGTAAAAAGAGTACAATTAAGGCAATCGTCAACCGAAACGTTGAGCGACACTTGGTTAAGGAATTCCTTATGAAGAACACCAAGCGTTCTGGATTTGGTGGATTGGATATCAAGCGTACCCCAAACGGTACAGAAGTAACAGTTCATGCAGAACGCCCTGGATTGGTCATCGGCCGAAAGGGTAAGATCATCAAGGAACTTGAAAGCCGTCTGAAGAGTGAGTTCGAACTCTTCGACCCTCAACTGAAGGTTGAAGAAATCAAATCATCTGAATCAACTGCAAACGCACAAGTTATGGCAGAAAAGATCGCTTCCGCTTTGGAGCGTGGATGGTATTACCGCCGTGCTGGAAACAGCGCTGCTGAAAACATCATGACCGCAGGTGCACGCGGTGTTATCGTAACACTCGCTGGAAAACTAACCGGTTCCCGTAACCGAACACAGAAGTTCATCAAGGGACACGTCAAGTACTGTGGTGAAACTGCACTTCTCCACATGGACAAGGGCTACTCAGTTGCAGTCAAGAAACTCGGAACAATCGGTGTAACCGTCGAGATTATGCGAGCAAACACTCGCCTTCCTCACGAAATCACCATCTTCTCCAATGAAGAACTGTTGATCAGAGAAGGCGCTGAAGCAACTCCTGGAACAACCCCTGAGGTGACTGAATGAGTCACGTCCGCAATCGTGATATCGCAGCAATGAGCCATGAGGCTCTTGAAGCAAGACTTCTTGAATTGCAAGAAGAACTTCTTCAACTCCAGGCTGAAAAAGCACTAGGTGGTACACCTTCCAACATGGGTGCATACAAGGCAACTCGCCGAAGTATTGCACGCATCAAGTCCTATCTTCATGGGGCTACCAACTAAAAGAGGTGATGAACGACTATGGCGGCAATTTGCAGTGTGTGTGGGCTCCCTGATGAGCTGTGCATCTGTCAAGAAATCGCTAAGGAGCAACAAAGAGCAATTTTGTCAACTGACCGAAGGAGATATGGAAAAATTGTCACCAAAGTGGAAGGTATTGAAGACGTAGCAATCGACATTAACGAACTCGCAAAATTACTCAAAAACAAATGTGCTGCCGGAGGAACTGTCAAGGGTCGAATCATAGAACTTCAAGGCGATCATAAAAAGAAGGCAGCAAATGTACTAAGAAATAATGGATTTAATGTGGAGGTGAGATGATGACAGATATGAACAAGACTTGGATGGGGCAGACGCTTAATGTTGTCAGTTCCACAGATTCCACCCTCATCGGACGATCTGGACTTGTCGTCGATGAATCACAACACACAGTTACCATCCTCGAACACGGCACTGAGCGTGTGTTCGGAAAATCAAGTATCCAATTTACACTCAACGACGGAACTACCGTCCTCAAAGGATCGTCCTTGCGGCAACGACCTGAAGATAGAATGCGCCGCAACTACAAGGAGGCATGAAGATGCGAGACATCGGAATTGACGTAAAAAGACCAACAGATGAATGGGACGGCGACGAGAACTGCCCGTTCTACGGAAGCTTGCGCTTGCGTGGACAGGTATTCGAAGGCGTAGTATCCGGAATCGGAATGCAGAAGACAATTACAATCGAGCGAAACAATGTTCGCTACATGAAGAAGTACGAACGTTTCGAAAAGCGAACCAGTGCTCTAAGTGCACATTTGCCAAGTTGTATTGGTGATGTCGAAATTGGAGATTCCGTACGAGTTATGGAATGCCGACCTCTTTCAAAGACAGTTTCATTCTGTGTTGTTGAAATGATAGGGGGTGACGAGTGATGCGCGGAATTGCAGGACGTCAAACCCGTGGATTGCCAACAATGGCTCGACTACACGTCGCTGATAACACCGGTGCTAAGATCGTTCAAATCGTGAACGTCATCAAACTCGGTGGTACCATGCGTCGATACCCTGCTGGTGGTGTTGGTGATATGACTAAGGTTTCAGTCAAGAAAGGTACTCCAGATACTCGACGACAGATGTTCAATGCTGTCATCATCCGTCAACGCCGACCATTCCGTCGTGCAGATGGAACATGGGTTCAATTCGAAGACAATGCATGTGTCATTACAAACCTCAAGGGTGAAGTTCAAGGGTCCGATATCAAAGGACCAGTATCCCGTGAGGCTGCAGAGCGTTGGCCACGTATCGCTGCAACAGCGAAACAAATTGTATGAGGTGAGAACATGGTAACATCAAGAAAACCAGGAAAGCAGCGCAAGGCGCACTACAACGCATCTTTGCATACCAAGCGTAAGCGAGTTACTGCTCGTCTTCAACTCGACAAACCTGACGAAAGGTTCGCTGGCGTTCGCTCAGTAACCATTCGCACAGGCGACACAGTTCGTGTAATCCGTGGGGATTTCGCAAGCGGTGGAAAGCGACATGGTGGAAAGCGTAAGGCAGATCCACTCACAGGTCCAGTCATTGGTATCGATGCCAAGAACGGACGTATCCTTATTGAGGGTGCTAAACAATCCAAATCAGACAACAGAGAAGAAGCCGTGCCGGTCCACGCTTCTAACGTCGTTATCGTGAAACTCGATGAGACGGACAAATTGCGAATGCAAAAATTGACCGAGGATAGGAGTTGAAAACCATGGGTAGCAGCAGTCACTTGAAACGTTTAGCCATGCCTCGTAGCTGGCCACTTCCACGAAAGACCACGATCTGGGTTACACGCCCAAGCCCTGGTGCACACAGCCTAGAACGCTGTATGCCATTGAATCTCATCGTAAGAGATGTTCTTAGCCGTGCTCAAACTTCTCGTGAAGTTCGATTCATTGTTCAAAATGATTTGGTCAAGGTTGATGGACGAATCTGTAAAGACACCCGCCGTGGTGTCGGTTTAATGGATGTTCTTTCCCTTGGAGATGAACACTTCCGTTGTATGCTCGATGTAAACGGACGTCTACGATACGCTCAGATTTCAGCTGATGAAGCAGCTTGGAAGATTGCTCGTATTGAAGGAAAGTCCACAATCAAGGGAGGCAAGACTCAACTCAACCTCCACGATGGACGAAACCTCATTGTTGATGATTCAAATCAATACAATACTGGTGATTCATTGAAAATGGCTCTTCCAGAACAGACCATTATGGAACACATCAAGTTTACAGAAGGTGTGCGATGTTACCTTGTTGGTGGTACGCACGTCGGTGAAGTTGCAGCAATGAAGGAGCGCATCGTCAAGCGATCCAGCATGCCAAATGAAGTTTTATTCGAAGACTTTGGTACAACTGAAGTCAACGTCTTCGCCGTTGGAGATTCCAACATGCCAATCACGGAGGTGAAGGTTTGAGCGATACAGTCAGTCCAATGAGCGTTCCTCGTATTACCAAGGTTTGCGTTAACATTGGTGTAGGTGAAGGTGGAGACCGCTTGACCAACGCCGAAAACGTTCTCGAAATCGTAACAGGTGTTCGCCCACAGCGAACACTCGGCCGAATCCAGAATCGTGATCTCAAGGTACGAGAAGGCGCACCTATCGGTTGCCGCTCCACAATGCGAAACAAGGATTCAATCAATGAGTTCCTCAAGAACGCTTTCTGGGTACGTGACAACACAATCCCGAACTGGAACTTCGATGCACAAGGCAATCTCTCGTTCGGTGTCCGTGATTACACGGATTTCCCAGGACAAAAATACGATCCTGATATTGGAATTTACGGTATGGACATCAACGTTGTCTTGGAACGTCCAGGACACAGAGTAAGCCGCCGCCGAAAAGGAAAGGCCAAGGTTGGAAAGGGACACGGCGTAAGTCGAGAAGAATCGATGAAGTGGTTCTCTGAAACCTTTGGATTAAAAATCATGGAGGAATGAATATGGCAAGAGATCATGGAGAATACATGGGACGAACAATCGGATGCCGCCGATGCGGTCGACGCCGTGGAATGATACGACGACATGGGCTACGCCTATGCCGCCAATGCTTCCGAGACGTAGGACCTGAAATAGGTTTTAAAAAGATGAACTGAGGTGAAATGAATGCAATTAGATCCATTAAATGATGCACTTGTAAAGATTTACAACGCTGAACAAGCAGGTAAATTCGATGTCGAATTAACGCCTGCTTCAAAGCTACTAGGAAACGTACTCAACATTATGCAAACTTCCGGCTATGTCGGTGTGTTTACCCGTGTTGAAAACGGACGTGGCGACGCTTTCGTAGTCGAACTGAGAGGTACTATCAACAGATGTGGTACCGTCAAGCCTCGACACAGTGTCCGCCGTCAAGAATTCGAAAAGTGGGAGACACGATATCTTCCTGCCCAGGACTTTGGTCTGCTCATACTGACAACCAATTCCGGCGTCATGAACCACTACGATGCGAAGGACGCCCGCATCGGTGGCAAGTTACTTGCCTACGTATACTGAGGTGAATAAATATGGTAAAAATCGACAGAATCGAACACATCGTAACCATCCCTGAAGGCGTTACAGCCTCAATCAGTGAAGATGGCGTCGTCACTATTGCTGGACCGAAAGGATCTCTCTCACGAGAGTTCGTCTCGTCCCGCATTGATTTACTTCAAGACGGTAATGGCCTTCTCGTACGAACCGACTTGCCTCGCCGTAAAGAAAAGGCACTCTCAGGTACTTGGAACGCTCACTTGAACAATATGGTAAGAGGGGTTACAGAAGGTTTCACATATCATCTGAAAGCCTTCTACTCTCACTTCCCTATGACACTTGCAGTGCAAGGAGAAACCTTTGTTGTAAACAACTACTTCGGAGAGAGAGTCCCACGACGTTCAGATATTCTTCCTGGTGTTGATGTCAAAGTCAGCAACAAGGTTGAGATTACCGTTTCAGGTATCGACAAAGAGAACGTTGGACAAACTGCAGCAAACATTGAACGCAGCACTACGGTCAAGAACCGTGATCGACGTGTTTTCCAAGACGGAATATACCGTCTCAGTAAGGAGTGATTGGAATGACTGAAGAATATGCAAGCATGACAGTAGCACAACTCAAGGAATTGCTCAAGGAGCAAGGCCTGCCAGTTTCTGGTAAGAAAGCAGAACTCATTGAGCGCTTGATGGAAGCATCGGGCGCAGACGAAGAAGTCGTCGAAGAAGCAGCAGCTGAAGAAGCGGCTGAGGAAGACGATTTCTTTGAAGAAGATGAAGACTGGGATGACGACGAAGATGAAGGTCACGTCGCTAAGCAAAAGCCAGTTCTCGATGAAGCAACACAAGAAGCACTTTCTTTGCGTGCTGCCCAGAAGAAGAAGACACCATCGTTTAGACGAACCGAATGGTTCCGTTACAAGCGATTGTCTCGTTCTGGATGGAGAGCACCTCACGGTATGGACAGCAAGCAACGAAGAAACTACAGATACCGTGGTTCCCTCGTACGTGTTGGCCATGGAAAGGTCGCTGAAGCTCGTGGGCTCCACCCATCAGGCTTCCGTGAAGTAATGGTTCACAATATCAAGGATCTGGAATCGATCGATCCTGAAACACAGGCTGCACGCATTGGTCGTACAGTCGGTGGTCGAAAGCGAGAGCACATTCATGCTCGAGCGGATGAATTAGGTATTCGTGTCCTCAACCGAAGGAGTGGTGTCTGATGCAACTAACAAACCAAAAGAGACTCGCAGCAAAAATCCTCAAATGCGGTGAAAACCGTGTTTGGGTCAATCCAGATTACATCGATGAAATCGCATCCTCTGTACAAGCAGATGATATCCGTGAGTTCATTGAAGAAGGACTGATTCGTGCTAAGGCAATCAAAGGAACTTCTCGTGTTCGAGCACGTACACGTCTTGAACAACGACGCAAGGGACGTCAGAAGGGTCAAGGAAAGAGAATGGGTACCGCAAATGCTCGTAATCCTCGTAAGAACCGATGGATGAGAACAATCCGTTCCCAACGAAAGGCTCTCAAGGATCTTCGAGAAGTCAGCGAAATCACTGATAGTGAATATCGCCGATATTACCTCAAAGCAAAGGGTGGTTCATACCGTTCCATTGCTCACATGCGCTCTCAAATGACGCTTGAAGGTGTCAAACTAAAGGAAGGTGACAACTGATGCGAGGAAATCGACGACGAACAGTTCTACGACGAAGAAAAGCCGGTCTAACCGACTATCGACGCAGACTTCGACTTCTTCGAAGTCAAAAGCCTCGTGCAGTTGTACGTGTCTCAAACACTCGTACATCCTGTCAACTTGTGACCTGGGCTGCAGAGGGTGACCTCGTAGTCCTCAATGTCACAGGAAGCGATCTGGTCAAGAAGTACTCATGGCCAGAAGATATGTCCAAGAAATCCGTACCTGCATCCTACCTTGTAGGATTTGCACTCGGTAAGGCAGCAATCGCTGCTGGACATGAAGATGCAGTTCTCGACATCGGTCTGGCTGCAAGCACACCTGGAAGTCGTGTATTCGCCGCCCTACGTGGTATGGTCGAAGCTGGACTTAACGTTCCTCACAGCGAAAAAGTACTTCCTGATGATGAGCGTACCAAAGGTGCTCACATCAATGACTCCATCGCTGGGGCCATGGATACAACAAAATCATCCATAGAGGGGGCATACTGATGACTGAAGAAGAAACAACTCAAATCCAACAAGCACCAGGTCTAATCCTAGCTTACGCCCCGCAAGAGGCTGAAGAACCAGGCGGCCGACGACGACGACGTAACAACCAGTACGATCCAATTAGCAACTTGCGAAGTTGGACTCCACGTACCCGTCTTGGAAACATGGTCTTTGCAGGTGAAGTCATTACTTACGAGCAAGCACTTGCAACTGGTCTTCCAGTTCGTGAAGTCGAAGTTGTTGACGCACTTCTTCCAGATTTGGAAGATGAAGTCATCAACGTGAACATGGTTCAACGAATGACAGACAGCGGTCGACGACCTCGATTCAATGTTATGGCAGTCGTTGGAAACAGAAATGGATATGTTGGACTCGCAATGGCTAAGGCTAAGGACGTCTCAAACGCAATTCAAAAGGCGATCATCGCTGCTAAGTTGAACCTTATCAGCGTACAACGTGGAAACGGCTCATGGGAATCATCCGCTGGACCAGGTACTTCGGTACCAATCAAGGTTAACGGACGATCTGCATCGACTCGTGTAACACTCATGCCTGCTGCAAAAGGTAAGGGGCTTGTAATTGGTGAAACTGGAAAGAAAGTTCTCGAACTTGCTGGTGTAACTGACGTACTTTCACGTACAAAGGGACAAACCAGAACCACCATCAATTACGCTGCTGCAACCTTCAATGCACTCAAAGCATTAAACATAACACGCATTAGCAACGAACAGCGTGGACGTCTGTTCATCAATACTGGGAGGGTCTGAAATGAGCTGGATAGTTGTAAGAGCACGAAGTAACGTAGGCGTAGAGCGTACGATTCGTGAGACAATGTCTTATCTCAATCTCAGCAAGGTAAACCATGCTGTGATTATTCCAGAAAATGAACAATACCGTGGTATGCTACAGAAGGCAAAGGATTACGTCACTTGGGGTAATGCTGATGCTGAAACAGTTGAAGCTATGCTGCAAGAGCGTGGCCGAATGTCTGGTGACTCACCATTGACAGACGATATCGTTTCTGACGCTACTTCTTACAAATCGATTTCAGATTTCGCTAAGGCGATTGTCGACAATGAAGCGGTTGTAAAAGATGTTCCTGGTTTGAAGCGTGTCTTCCGATTGCATCCACCTCGTGGTGCAAAAGGATGGGGCGGTATCAAGCGATCCTATGTCGTTGGAGGAGCCCTAGGTTCCCGTGGAGACGACATAAAAGGTCTCGTTGAGAGAATGATTTGAGGTGATATGATGGGTACAAAAGCAAACAAACATCGTGGAAGAAACCGATACCACGGACGTGGAAAGAAAGCAGGCCGTGGCGCTGGAAAGCGTGGTGGCCGTGGAAACGCTGGTATGAACAAGCACAGAGTCATGACTCGAATCAAGTACATGCCTGATCATTGGGGAATGCACGGATTCAACCGACATCCTACTCTTCGAACAGTTCACGTTACATGTAACGTTAGCCAATTGAAGGATATGGCAGACGGAAAGGATTCCATTGACTTATCCACATTCGGTATCGACAAACTTCTCGGCTCAGGCCGAATCAGTACTGCTTTGACAGTTACTGTTGCAAATGCAAGCGCTTCAGCAATCGAAAAGGTCGAAGCAGCCGGAGGTTCAGTAAACCTCGAAGCTGGCGGCGACTCGGACGAATGGGAAGAAGAATAAACGTAGGAGGGATATAGATGAAGCACAAGCCAGTACCACTCGGTGTTGTACTCACAGGTGTACTCTATTTCGGTCTCCTTTTCTATTGGCAATGGGACGCACTATCTGGATCAGGCGCACCTCAGGAGGCAGCCATCTTTGGAATTGTTCTCGCTGTAGCATACGTAGCGTATGTCATGGCTTGTTTCCAAATAGATTTACCAGAATCGATGAAGAAATTACCAGTTATTGGCCGTTATTCTAAGTTGTATGGTTGGCTGATCTTCGTTGGAGTTGCAGTATTCTACTGCCGTCCAAACGCCTGGGGCGGATACGATGAAGCAGTCGGATTCCTCCTCGTAGGTGTACTCTTACTCGGGTTCGGTGCAGCAGCTATTCTCACATGTTTCATGTGGGGTGGCGACCAAAGCAGCCGTTTGTATGCCCTCAGCCGTTTCGTAGATGTTTATCCAGCCATCACTAAGCCAGACCGACACGTTCGATTCGGTGAGAAGATGTGGACGACAACATTCGTTCTCATCATTTACTTCGCTATGACCAACGTTATGCTCTATGGACTCAGTGGACAAGCACTGGATTTGTTCAGTGGATTCCGTTCCATCATGGCTGGTGCTTCGGGTACCATCATGCACTTGGGAATCGGTCCAATCGTCACTGGTTCCATTATCATGCAATTATTCGCTGGTGCTAAGATCATCCGTCTTGACTTGACAAACAGTGAAGACAAAGCAATGTACCAAGGTGTACAAAAGTTGCTTGTTTTGATTATGATTCCAATCGAATCGATTCCACAAACCTATGGTTTCCTAGACCCTTCAGAATTCCTTATCGATAAATACGGAATGGGCTGGGCTAACTTTGTAATCGTTGCTCAACTCTTCGCAGGTTCTTATCTTGTTTTCTTACTTGACGAACTTGTCAGTAAGTGGGGTATTGGATCTGGTATGTCTCTGTTCATTGCAGCAGGTGTAGCACAATCGACCTTCGTCGGTACACTCTCTCCTCTTCCAACAGCATCTGGTATGGAATACTCCGTACAGAACCCTCCTGCAGGAACGCTGCCCATGATATTCTATATGTTCCGGACTGCGACGAATGGTGAAATGATTTCATTGAATGGATTCGAAATGATCCTGTTGGGGGACGCGACGCATCCGAATGCTGTAATTGCTCTCATATCGAGTATTATCGTGTTCATTGTGGTCGCGTATGCTGAATCAAGTAAGTTGGAATTACCCCTCACTCACGGAAAAGTTCGTGGTCACAGAGGTAAGTATCCTATTCGACTTGTCTATGCGTCAAACATTCCGGTCATCTTGATGGCTGCATTGCTTGCGAACGTCAACATGTTCTCTCTCCTCTTCTGGAGTCATCCTACGATGTCTCAGACTCCGTTACTGGGCCGACAGGGTTGGTTCTCCATGTCCGATTATATTGGGACGTATGAGCCTGGCCAAACGGCAGCTTCGGGAGGTTTTGCATGGTATGCGTCTATGCCTGCGGGGGTGAATGATTGGCTCCTACCGCTGCTGAATCAACAGACGGATATGTTTGGGCATAGTTTAACACAAATCATGCTTCACGTCATATTCTACGTTGTCTTAATGACAGTTGGTTCAATGGTCTTCGCGAAGTTCTGGATCGATACTACCAACATGGGTACCAAGGATGTTGCAAAACAAATCGAACGTACTGGTATGCAAATACCTGGTTTCCGTAAGAACCCTAAGGTTCTGGAAAAGATTCTTGAGAATTACATTCCTCCAGTGACATACTTCTCTGGTGCGTTTGTCGGGCTGTTAGCAGCTGGTGCTGACCTGTTAGGTACTGTCGGAAATGCGACGGGAACGGGATTGCTACTGGCTGTTGGAATTATTCTAAGGACATATGAGCAGATCCAAAAGGAACAAGCAATGGAAATGCATCCAATGCTCCGTCAATTCTTCGGTGCAGAGTAGGTTCTGTTCGAATAGGTCAACTGACCTCATGAATTAGTACATGATTCGACAAATACAGTCCGTAATGTATTCCTATTCAAAAAGGTAAGCCTATCGCCGTAAGTCATAGTGTCTGAAAGGCCCA
>Ga0115008_10004538_pt1 | contig 11532 bp, 9 predicted proteins | sample FraStrMetagenome_FD_87164 | JGI IMG/M metagenome (GOLD analysis project Ga0115008, IMG submission 87164) | Marine eukaryotic phytoplankton communities from Arctic Ocean - Fram Strait ARC3M Metagenome | ecosystem: Environmental > Aquatic > Marine > Oceanic | place: Fram Strait | collected 2012-06-18
GCTTTATAAAAAAAAAAAAAAAAACGTACTTTTTACGCTTTAAAAACAGCTACGGCATTCAAAAAAATGGGAAAAATCTTTGACCGCAGAACAAGCCCTGACCGACCCGGACTCGGTTAAGCTTTTTCGCGGGAGGGTTAAGATCAATTTGAGACGACTGTAATTACCTGCAGTAGTTGGCGAAGATTGCAGTTGGCTAAAAATCGTTAAATTTGCAAATTGCATAAATCGAAAATAAACGAATTATTCGTTTTTCGAAGATACTAACCAAAATAGAAAAGGTTTTGAAAATAAAACAGAGCAATGTGAATATGAAAACGCAAAACAAAAACACGTGAAAAGCAAGTTGTTTTATTTCGCGAATAATGAGACTAAATTAGATTTGTCAAAACCCGTCCCTTGAATAAAAACAAGGTTCAAAAATGAATTCGATTAAAAAAACGTATTTCTGAAAAAGTTTTAAGTTTATTATTTTTGAACCGTTCGCTGAATCGGAATAAACAAATTTCTTTCAAGAATCAATCTCTAAATATAAATAGAGCACTTTATTTATAATTTATTGACTTTTTTTTTTTTATTTTTTATCAATTTTTATTAAATAATTTATTTTTTTTCCGTTCCTTTTGAAGGTTATATAAATAAAAAATAATATTTTTTAAAAGAATATTCGATTATCCAAAATTTTATTCAAACGTCGTTAAAAAAATACTTTAATTTAATTCAAGATAACAAAAAAAATGGTAAAATGTATGCGTAACCCTTCTTTGATATTTTCCAGCTAAACTCTTTCTAGCGTCGATTGCTATATACACATTTCTCTCGAAAAAGTTCGACTATTTACAAAAACTTCTAGCTTCTTTTTTGTATCTCTGATTTTTTTTTATAATTTTCTCTTTTTAGTTTGAGTTTTTAAATAAAAAAAAATGCGGACTGAAAAAACGTCCTCAAAAATTATTTTTCCCCTTAAATTTTCCAGTAAAAGGGTTTCCCTGCCAGCTAATTGGCTACGTTCATTCAGACGCGATAAATTTCGGTTTTTCAGCACGAGGGCGCCATTGCGCGCAAGAAGAGTAATCGCGAAACAAATTGCGGCGCGCCTGAGCTGAAAATAGCATTGCTAGAAATTCGAATTAAAAATATACTATTGCAAGAATAAATTGCTTTTCGGGATCAAAAAACATATTTCGCAATAAAATATTTAAAAAAATCGCCAACAACAAGGAGTTGAAATTTGGTGATACCAGATTTTGCTTCAAAAAGCGAGCTCTTAATGCGAACAAGTCAGTTGAAATCCTGACTTGTAAGAAGTAAACTTCCGCGATTCACTTGTAGAGCAGCTGCTACCGGATTTGTAAAACGCCGAATTTCATGTCCGAGAACTCACAAATCCGCCAAGATTTAAAACGCTGGCTTGTTTTCTGTAAAATATTGAAAACAATTCGACAGAAAAAAGATCTGATTTTAATGTTAACCCTTGCGGGTAAAATAACCATTTTATTTTCCACTTAAATTTCGCTAAAAAATGGCTTAACGAAGCGTAGCTTAATAGACGCGAAGCTTCGCTCCGCTCGGCCATTTTTAGCGAGATGACAGTGAACAATTAATTGGTCGATTTACCCGCACTGGTTAATATTAATTTGTAAATTAGAAAATTATATATTTAGAAAGTGGCTGTTTTGTCTGCTCGAATTGCATTTTAAAATGCATCTGGCTTAAAATCTGTGGCTCCCACGCAACTATGCGGCGCGCTAATCCAGCAGGCGAAAGAAAAAATCAGAATCAGGCTGATTTGCTGCGGCTGGGGAGCATCACCGCCAGCTCTAACCGACCGGTTCAAATTAATGACAATGTATAAACAACCGTGCAAATTTAAATGCGACCAAATTTACAATCTGCCCTGCACTTGAAACTGGCGGCAAGTTACTGGCTCGTAGCTACAGGCAGGGGTTGAATCTTATTTAAAATTTTCAAACCTGTAATTGAGATTCTGAAGCTTTTCTTATCTCTCGATTGTCTTCCTTTTTGAGCGCGCGGAAAAGATTCACATTTCGGATTTGAATTATTGTAATTTTCATGACAGATTCCTTCCTGCAAAGAATAATTTGCGTTTCGCACATATGTTTAAAATATGAAATTGATTGAATACAAATTTAATAATTGTCACCTCAAATTTTCTTATTTAGAAGTTCCAAAATTAAAAAAAAGCAAAAATGCAAAACATGAATTTTAGAAGAGCGTTTTATAATGCTTTTGGCGGGAGTGGATTCGGGTTAATGTCAGTCAGAATTATAAACAGTCGAATTATAAACTAGAAGACGCAACGTGCTTCCTTGGCGAGTCCAACACCGCCGCTGAATTAATCCAAACCGCCACTCGAACAGCAGCTCCCATATTTCCATCTCCAAATTGAGTGCCAATCCCGCCAATTCATGTCACACTCGATTTTCGTCACTCAGCATTACAGAAGAAAATACAGGAGGTGATAAAATAAACGTTTCTTGTTCGCTTTTTTCCAAATTTTGGAAAACTGGATTAAGGACCCACCCGAATAAAAAAAAGGATTTACTTTTGGTTTTTTTTCGAATGATGTATTAATGGATAGTAATCCGACCAGAATATCGCCTTGTATTTTGTAAAACTCGTTTGGGGGGTCCTTAAGTAAAATATTCAGCATGCTTTTTTTGAGTATAAATGTTTCTGCTGGTTGACCCGTGGTCAGCATTCGCTTACCGGTTGGTATAATATTTACGTGCTCCGTTAACAGATTAATTCTAACGACAAACTCACTCATCCCTTTTTTCTTCGGCGACTTGAAATGCTAAGCTGCTTATTTTGAGATATTTTGGGAGGACCAGGAGCTCATTAATTTGCGGAAACGGAGAACTTCACATTTGGTGATCTTTTGGACGACTTTTTTGAAGCAAGGAATAAAAACGCACACTAGAATTTGATGACGCGGCTCTTCAAGAATCAATTGGTTTAACGATATTAAGTCACAAACTTGAAATGAAGTTGAAAATCAAAAGCTTTTTTATTTATAAACTATTTATGTTACTGACAAGCCGGCACCGGAACGGCCGCTTGTCAAATAATGCGGCTTTGACTCCTATTCTTATAATCACCATAAACGACAAAAAATGACCGCCGAATACATTTTCACAAAAACATGTTAATTGTCCAAATATTAAAACACCATTTTTTCTATTTTTTTTTTCGTCCGAAAAGTAAAAACTTTAATCCAGCTTCTCCAAAGTCGTCTTGTCGCCACAAAAAAGAGGCGACATTTCTTCTTGCGTGGGCCGTTAAAAAAGGTTAAGGAAAAAGCAGTAACTGGAGCAGACCTGACTAGACCTGGTCATTTGAACCATTTGCGTTATTTTTTCTATCGAATTTGTTTCCGGTTGAAAAAGTTATTGCCAATCTGAATGAACCATGCTTTGAAAACACAGACGAGAACTATTTAGATTTAAATATTTAGATTCTTGTTAACACAAATGCAATTAGTCTGGCTAAGCTTCATTGATCAATTAGAAAGCGATTAGCAACGTAAATTATTTAGAAAGTTTAAAAAAATTCAATAAATCTTTTTCTCTTATTTTCAATATATTATAATTATAAAAAAGTAACCTGAAGAAATTTCAGTAATGAGAAAGAACAAGAACGCGCCTGTTTGTCTTTGCGCTTCTCTGTTTTTCATAATTGTCAGCTATTTTGAAATGCAAGATGAGGGATATCTCCACGCGTTGCGTACAAAAGAGGGGGAATATTCTCGTTTATTTCTCGACCACAAAGAGGCGCATTCTATCCATTTCTGTGGTCGACGCGCACCTAAGCAAATAACGAAAAGAAATTAACGTTGATAACGGAAAATAGCTGAGCAAAGCGAAGCTAAAAACGCCAAGCAAAGTAAAAAAAAAACGCGTCAAAAAAAATTAAGATATTTGGACACGAAGTTTGGCTTCGCGTTTTTAGCTTCGCTTCGCTCAGCCATTTTAAGCGATTTCTTTAGTCAAAAAATACAAATCATTTATTTTGAACCTTCTAAATTTTTGCTCTGTGTTCCAAAGTAGCCTCTGAAGTGTCTTCTAGTGCATAAAGTGCTCTATTTTTTCTTGAAGAAATGTTCCATTATTAAAATGACAGCATTTTATTTATTGCAAGGTCTTACAAAAGCTAATTTGAAGAACATCATTTTTGGCATAAACAATCACCGCAACAATGATGCGCCGGGATTCGGATACGCAAACGGTCTTTATTCATTCACTGCTTGCTGGAACTTCTTTCTGGAACCGCCGAACAGAAAATGAAGGCCAAGGTTCCCGATTAAAAGTTTTAATTTTAAAAAAATACATTTTTCTTGTAGAAAAATATTTTTTTTCGCTCTCAAGGGGGAAAAAGAAAAGTAAAGAAGATTAGAGATAATGAAGAGAATTAAGGAACCTTATAAAAGCTTTTCGGGGGAGCTGTGGCATTCCTGGCGCACGGCGCCAGATGTGGCATGCTTGATGTATTTTCAGAGAGCGATCCCGTCGTCAATTTTGATGGAACTCCAACAATTAATCGACCGATGACTTTTCAGGTCAACGGTGAAATTTTGCAGCTTTAAAAAGTGCAAATTTTCTATTTTATAACGCTAAATTTGGTATTTGCGAAATTCTGAAGACGTCAAATAACTCTTTATTTCATTTTGGCAACATCGATTCTGCGATTCAGAGCAATATTTCGCTGCTCAAGAATTACTCTAGACTGACCACATTATGACAGTCTTTTCGAAAAGGCTGAGAATGTTCAAAAATGTTTGTTTGCAAACTAGAAAATTGAAAATAGGGCAAAGCGAGCGAATTCTGTATTTCATCATGTTATTAGAAAATTCTAAAGTTACCACTAAATTACCAGATAATCTGTAATTTACTAAAGTTAATATTAATTTTTTTTTCACCAACAAACAGGAAAAACTGAATGTAAAAGCGACTCTTCTTTCTTGGAGTGATCACAGAACAAAAGCCGACGAGCCGGAAGACGAAGAAAACCGCGGTCAGTTTGATTCCGGAATTTCGTGGAAAAAGCTCAAGAAGAACCAGAAAAGTGGCTCTTGCGGCGCCCAGCTGGGAAAAAATGAGCTCCTCGGCGATGCAATCAACTACTCATTCGCTGCTGTAAGTACTTGTATAAGAAAAATGCTTAGACACGTCTGATTAAAGATTTTTTTTATATTTTTTTTTAATTTTTAGGTTGAGAAATATCTTTTTTTAAATTGAAAAGTGTCTTGGAATTATTTTACTACATTATTAATTTTAATATTTTAGCCATAAGAGGGCGTTACTGAGCACAAAAACTGTTCGCAAAACTTAATTTGGGGACTTTTGTGAATAATTTAAGAGTTCTAGATAACTCAAGAAATTGGAAATAGAGCTTCAAAATAGATTCTGAACTTTGAAAGCGCGTTTCTAAATAGGTTCAAATTGTCCAAACACGAGCACATAAAGCGTAAATATGAGGAGCAGAGGTAAATCGCCGATCCGTATTGTGTAAACTGGAATACTCGCAGAGCGGCGCAGAGCTATTTCAGAAGCAAAATAGAGCTATTTTAACTCTAAATAATGCGCGCTAGCTTTAATCTGTCAAACTAACGTGGAAAATAAGAACGTATAAACCTTCAAAAATGTATTTTTGAAGCAAAAATCGCGCTCCAGAATTTTTTGGAAGGTTTGTCGTTTCAAGAAAAACGTGTTCAAGAATTACGAGTCCGCGTCCTTTTGATGATAAGGTTGACTCAGCGGGCGAAAATTGAAAAACATCGGAAAGATAATGATACTGCCGAGTGACAGTTGCCTGTCCCCACTCCGGATCATGCTCTTTATTATTCCAAGCTTGTTACACGTGATCAAAGCTAAAATAATTTTAGCGCAACTATCTTTTTAATTTGAAAACACGCTAGGTTTAAATAAATCAACTGTTACGTTCAATTCAAAGAAAATTTAGCGTTTTTAATTTATAAATTTCTTTAAATTAACATATCCGCGATCAATCGACAACAAACTCGCGGTCGTTAATTTTCGGAAACTGTTCATCTTACATGATTTTTATTCTGGGTCGAATTCTGGGACCGCTGGACCTCAGAACAACTAAAACAAAGGACCTGTTTTCCCGAAATGACAAATTCGTATCTTTATTCAAACAAGCTCGCGGTTTTGCCCGTTTCATCATAATCGAGATATCGAAATGTTTAACGAAACGAAAAACTGCCGCAATTTATGGATTTGTGACAAGCTACAAGAACAAAAGACATATTTTCAAAGAACTTTAAATTATTATTTTCTTCGTTGTTTTCATCCGAAAAGATATTTTTTAAAAATATATATATTTTCTCCGAGCTTAGCCAGTTATTTAATTTTATCATGTAAAATATTCGGTAATTTTTATTTATGAAAAACGAAAAATAATGATTAGACTTCTAACTTGACGTCTCACGTTATAAAACATGTTTTTTTCGATAAAAAATTATTTCGAAATTTGGCCAAGAAAATTTACCGCCCGAGGTTTGAAAAACCACATTTATACAGTAACCGAGCTCTAGAATGCTTGTCATTTCCCAAATTACGCTTTGTCTTTCGTATTGAGCAGCTTTTTTTAATTCGGGAATTTTGCGCGTTAAGCTCCGTGCTCGAGATTTCGAGAGTCGCAAATTATGCTCTCAGCAATCAAAATCCAACGTGAATGGACGAAACAAAAACAGAAGCTCAGAAACTGTACTTTAGCTCCGACAAAGCCAGACAGTTGAATTTTCAGCGCTCCAAATTTAAATTTTTTGAAAAAAGTTCAAAAATTTTATTTTTATTTTGAATCCGAAAACGTGGCGGAAAAGAAGGAATGTTAATAATCTATCTAAACGCTATAAAATGCAATGCGGAAGCGGACGAGAAGCGCCGACTGAAAGGTTGCAATTTAAGCTGTACGGGAAAAATCTGCTAACTAGCTACACATTATGCGGTCAGCAATCCGGCCCATTTCGAAGTTAGACAGTTCATCAAATTTGGATCCAAAAACGTGAAATCTTACTTTTTGTAAAATCTACTGGACGAGATGGAAAAATGTCCGCCGTAAAATATTTTCAAACATTGCAATCGCTGCGATAATTATCACCTAAGAGACTTTTCCCAAGTCAGACTTGCAATTTTAGAATGGCAATTTCAAAAGTTCAAAAATTGGAAAATTATTTTCGGTGAAAATATTTTCCGCTTTTCTTTTTTTTAAAACATAATTTGGTGGCTCCTCCTCGATGTTAGAAGTGTCCAGGAAAGGGCCACCGGCTTGCATGAAAATCCGCCACGCAGCCTCTTTATAAAACAAATTTCGAAGATGATTAAAATGCGTCAATTCACAAAATTGAGCTCATTATGCATTAGTGAAAATAAAAATGCCAATTTTTTTGTCTGAAATTTAGCTCTGAAAAAATCCTGTCATGTAATTTTTCTACGTTTCGAGGATTTATAAAGCTATCCCGCTGAATGCCGCTAGAAATGGCTGGGCGACGCGAAGCTAAAAGCGCTAAGCGAAGCTTCGCGTCAAAAATCGAAATTATAGATATTTTGACGCGAAGATTCGCTTCGCGCTTTTAGCATCGCTTCGCTCAGCCAATTTAAGCTAAATTCAAGTTTACAACTAATTGGTCACTTTTCCATCAAGGGTTAACCTCACCGACTTATTTTTGTCGACCTTTCTAATGAAGCTTGATTATGATCGGTGATTATTTTTGCAACAAGGCGTTTCATGTTTCGCATTTATTTTGTAATTGCGTTGCTCGATTAAATCGATGTCTGAGCTGATCTCGTTTCAATATTGTTCCGGCGTCGGCGCCCAGCCCTTGATTGTCGCACCACCGAGAAAATCGCTCCACCAAAAAAATGGATCAAGCGTCGTTGTCAAATTCGCCGAAGCATTTGAAAAAACGCTGCGGACTGGACGATTGTTTTTCTTTTCAAGTTTTCATTTCTCAACTTTTTTCGGTTTTTCTTGTTTCAATTCTCAAAGCACGATCGGGAATTGCACTCAGGCTTATACGCGTGTAATTCGTAGACCACGAACTACGACTTACAGGGATTCTTGAAAAAAAAAGGCGAACTCATGACAATATTTCTGGTTACTTTTAAAATAAAAAAGAGTCTTACAAAAATCTATATTTCTTATTGGTTAAAAGAAAAGAGTCGTATCTTTTTATTAAATTTTAAGATAATTTCTTTTTTTTTAATTCCAAAATTGTTTAAAAAAATTAAAAATAAAATATTTAAATTTTCCAGTTTCTAACCGTTTTTTATAGCTTCGCGATCAAAATCTCGAAGAGCCAGATTTCTACCAGCAATTCGTTGATATGGGCCGTTTAGAAGCAGCTTCCGGCAATTTCCCATCAATCGCCGCAATCGCGATCAAGAATAATAACAAAAAATGGCTCTGCACTGGCTCGATTCTCAACGAGAACTGGATCGTCACAAGCGCCAGCTGCATGCTCAAAGAAGGATGGGACTTTGAAGGCGCGCAAATTAAGGCGGCGCCAGGAGTCGTCAAACTCGGAGATTTCAGCGATAAATTGCTCATCGTCGAAGATCTGCAAGTTCATCCCGACTTTGATTTTCCGAAAAAAGACATTGCGCTTTTAAAAACGCGAGATGTGATGGATTTTGCTCGGGCGGAACCGCTTAATCCAGGTTTTTATAAATAAGTTCCGAAAAAGTTCAATTTGGAAAAGTTCTTTAAACTCAAACATTTTCAAGCATGTTTTGGAAATGAAGGATCACATGCGAGCTGCTTTCCTACAAGCACTGTTTGCGCTTCAGTCGGTCTCAACAGAAATGGCAAAACCGTCATCAGACCAGTCCAGGAAATGGGTTAAACATTAAATAAACTCTTAGTCGTGCGTGTTCACTAACAAGGTAGTAATTGTAGAAATATTCCAAGTAAAAATGATGTTCAAATAAAATGTTCCAGTTTTCAATGGTGTTAGTTTGAAAAACGTTATTTCCAAAACATACAAAGAGAGGTAAAACTTGATAATGGACGATGTCCTGTTCAACCCTTGTCTCGCAAAATAAATTTCGCTCAAAATTGCTGTGAACGCGAAGCTGATAACGCGAAGCGAAGCTTCGCGTCAAAAATTATAATTTGAAATATTTTGACGCAAAGCTCTGCTTCGCGCTTTTAGCTTCGCTTCGCTCAGCCATTTTGAGCGAAATTTAAGTGTTAAATTAATTGGTCGCTTTACCCGCAATGGTCAATCAAAATATGCATTATTTACAAATTTTAAATAACCCAAATCAAGTCGATGCACTTCTCGAAATGCAGGAATGAGTTTTCGGACGAAGAACTGGATCCGCTTTATTTTGGGAGCTACTTTACTTGCGCCGGCTCGCGTGAAATAACGGAAAACAAGATTTGCGACTGGCGGCCTGGTGGAGCGATGCTGTACTGTCGACGTCCAGACGGGCCGTGGATCGTTTCTGGAGTTGAAGCTCTGCCCGAATCGTGCTCGCGAAAAGGAGAAGAGATCAAGCGACCGGCTTTGTTTTCGACAATTGAAAGCAGCGCGGACTGGATCATGACGACTGCGGGTTTGAGAAAGATATCTCGAGTGTCGTTGACAAATATTTTAGGAATCGTGTCCGATATTCATCCTTACATTTGCGGACGCGAAAGGGGCGATATCACAATGAGCCAGGCAGCAGACAAGTGCGGCCGTCCGGCTTACGACCACACTGAAGGACTTTTGGATAAAGTGTCAAAGAATAATGGTACGCGCGATAAACTCGTATTTATCAAAAATTTTTCTAGCGCCGGCAGACTGGTTCGAAATGATGAAAGAAGTTTACGCAACTCATCCTCAATTTGAAAAGAAAAAGAAATTTGTGCAACGTGCGGCGAAAAACGACAAGGTCGATCTGAGCGATTCCGGTTTCGAGAACATGGATACGGAGGAAGAATTGCACTTTGAGGCTGATCTCACGCCGCGCTTCCATAATAACACAAGAGATATTATTTCGGGCTTCGGCAGATCTAGGGGAAGCAAGTTTCAGTCTAAACCGCTCGATCAGGATCCAGAAGAGGGCGGATTCTGGAGCAAGTTGTCTGATAAAGATATTAAAAAATTAGAAGAAAATCAGGTATTTATTTTTTGTAAAAATAACAATAATTTATTTTGGGCAAATAGTTGTCTACTAAAATTTTGCTAAAAATGGCTGAGCGAAGTGAAGCTAAAAGCGAGAAGCAAAGCTCCGCGTCAAAATATCTCAAATTTTTGGTTTTGACGCGAAGCTTCTCTTCGCTCATCTTTTTTTTATCTCAATTAAAAGTAACAAATAATTGGTCATATCCCTCGCAAGAGTTAAAGGCTTAACCCCTCTGGTCTTATTTTCAACCCTTCTTTAGGGCAAAGATAACCGTTTCGTGTTCGAGCCGCCACAAATGATCGGCGGCCGTGTCATTGGCGGCAACGACGCTCAAGCTCATTCTTGGCCGTGGCAGATCTTTTTATCTTTCGACGAGTGGGACTGCGGCGCAATCATGATCCATCCAACTTGGCTTCTGACCGCTGCTCACTGCGTTCCGGGCCAGAAATGGAAAGGCCGCTCCGGTCAGCTCATGGCCGGGCTATCCATCTTGAATAAGGAAATGGTCGTTATGAATATAAAGAGCCAAACGCTAGAAACAATCAGCGATAATCATCGCTTTAGCTTTTACGCTTGAATTTACATTTAAAGTGGTTTAGATCATGAAAAAGGCGGGTCAAAGTGTCGCAGATTTGGACGACGAGGATCTTCGAACAATTGGCTTTGAAAGAGAAGAAGCCGAAAGAGCTGAGCAAGATGCTGTTGTCGAGAATTTGTATAATTTTAAGGGTATCTTACGCTTTAACCCTTGCGGGTTAAGCGACCAATTAATTGTTTACTTTAATTTTGCTAAAAAAGGCTGAGCGAAGTGAAGCAAAAAACGCGAAGCGAAGCTTTGCGTTAAATTTAAAAATTTGAAATATTTTCGACGCGAAGCTTAGCTACGCGTTTTTAGCTTCGCTTCGCTCAGCCATTTTTATCCAAATTTATGTGAACAACAAAATGGTCATTTTACCCGCAGGGGTCAAGAAAGTTCATATTTATTTGCTGATTTTAGTTATTTTCGGTCTGCACAATCTTGAGAAGCCAAAAGGAGCTCGAATCGCCTCGCTGACTCAGAACTATGTGACGGTGCATCCAAACTTCCACAAGGATCGGTTAGAATCGGACATTCTCCTCATTTTGCTGGATTTGTAAATTTACCAAATAGCGCTCTTGAATGTTATTAGCTTATCGAGCGGTGGTAGACTACTTAATCCCGGATTTTACTTCTTGATAATGTTTTGTTTACCCAGCAACAATTATAGTCTAGTACGCCTAATGTGAACCGAGAAGCATAGCGCAAATTCAACCGCGAAGCCAAGCTTCGCGTCAAACTTAAAATATCTTGACGCGAAGCTTCGCCTCGCGCTTTTTGCTTCGCTTCAGTAAGCTA
>Ga0115008_10004541_pt1 | contig 11527 bp, 8 predicted proteins | sample FraStrMetagenome_FD_87164 | JGI IMG/M metagenome (GOLD analysis project Ga0115008, IMG submission 87164) | Marine eukaryotic phytoplankton communities from Arctic Ocean - Fram Strait ARC3M Metagenome | ecosystem: Environmental > Aquatic > Marine > Oceanic | place: Fram Strait | collected 2012-06-18
CGCACCTACTGAGTTATGTTCGTAGATTATTTATAGCACGTTACTTGTTTCTTGATCTACAATATTCTTATTTAAAATTCATTACCATTGTATTTGCTTCCGAAGCTCTTCAAGCTTGGCTTCAACTCAATAATCGTGTAAGATGTACTTGTTGTCAATATCTTCAGATATTTGATGATCTCATGTTTTTCATTCACATGTCAGTCGGTACTTGGAGAAATATTTGTTCTCACTAACGACTGAAATAGGCAAAAGGCAGAAATGAAAATATTTATATGCTCTATAGATATTCGGTTTATGTACCGGGTACTTCACAGTGACGGATAAATCATAGAAAATCGTAAATTTTGGATGTTCACCCTACCAACATCGCAAATTTTGGACGTAAATGTATCATATATTCGAAGTAAATTTTACCACACTGTGTGAAAGTCATTGTGATGGTTTATTCGCTATTTTTACTAGAGAGAACATTTTCTTTATATGAAGAGAACATTACATTGTATCTTTAAGCGTTAAGCGTAGTGTTCGCCTTACATACTTTCTTATTCCTAAAAGAATTTTGCAAATGTTGTCATTAAAGTAGCAAGGGTTCTTGCTAATCAAATTCGTTGCTTGAGTAACCCTTTCATCCCACGACCACAATTTAGAACCACATTTAGGCTAATGGATCTAAGATCACCAATATTCAACCAATATTGAATGATCCAACTACCATAATCTCCAAATTATTATGTTGTCTAAACATATTTGCAACCGTATATTGAATATAATTGAGAAGGAGGTAAGATATTCCGGAATAAACAAAAATTAGAAGTTAACAAACAAGTAGATCTATACAGTATGTTTGTGGAGGTGCTCATGCCGATTTACTTTTCACACAGCTCTTTCCGATCTTTCAGAAAGTATGGAAGTGTCATGTTTGCTTTCGAAAATAAAGTATTATTATAACTTGCGACATAGTAAATTTAACATATATTTTTATTCTTCCAATATATAGACAATTGAACCTATATGACTTCTTGCGTTTGAAGAAAACTAAACAACCATATACTTACTATCACCTTAGTTTCCTTCGGGGAAGTCGAGATTTGCTGTTGGTAAGTAGCGATGTAGATTCACAAATGTTGTTGCCGACGTTCAATATTGAATAACTCGTGTAACAGAATATCAAACTGCTGAAGATAAAGGGATCCAAGAAGCAGTCTATGATGATCGAGGAACCTGATTTTGATCGAATGGAAGCTATTTCTCCTGTAAACGAAGACGATAGGAAGATATCTTCAACTCAGGTAAAGCATCCTCGTCGAAGGGATGAAGAATAGTTGTACAGCTCTGATTTGATAAATGATGTGATTTCTTGGTAGTTATTAATAACTTTGTTTTTAATCTGTACACTTTTTTTTTGTTAACTTCTACTAATAACTTTTTGTTGTTGGTTAGATAATTTCTGGACCTACTGATTTATGTTCGGAGATTATTTATAGGACGTTACTTGTTTCTTGATATCCAATATTCCTTTAAACTTCAGCACTATATGTATTTGTTTCCGAAGCTCTTCAAGCTTGGGATCGACTCAATTATCGTGTAGTATGTATTCGTTGTGAATATCGCTAGATATTTGATGAACTCATGTTTTCCATTCACATGACAGTCGGTACGTGGAGAATTATTTGGTCTCACTAACGACACTGAAATAGGCAGAATTTGAATGATGAAAATATAAGAATTTTTGTTTTTACTTCGAATACATGGAATGCCTCATAGTTTTTTCCATACCGGTACTGTGTAAGTCATTTCGTCGAAAAAGTTGTTCTATTTTATGATTGCAATAATAGGGCTTCGCCTCTTTGTATATACAGGCGAACGATGACATTTTACGGAAACGATCCACATAAAACCAGTCACATATTAAATGTTTACATGTACAAGACCAATACTTCACAGCTGTAAAAAACAAAGTTGTTATCATTCTATATGAAAATTGTTGTGTTAAAAGGTATATGCTATGTGGTTACAAGATAATAACGATACCTCTTTAAAGCGTAATATGAGTTGCATTACACCTATCAATATGACTTAGCGTTCGCTGATATTCATCGACTACCCCTTGAAGACGCTTCTTTTCGTTGTAATATAGGTATCAGAAATATTTTCAAAGTTAAAATGTTTATGAAGTGAAATGTTTCGACCACACCTAAAATGATATGCTCGTGGTCTAATATTTATTATTTTACTATCTTGACTTTACATTCCTATAAAAGTGATTGGTCTCCAATACTGATTCTTTTCTTGTTTGATTCCGTAGGACATTCAGAGTTATTCTTTTACATTCTTCTTTCGATTCCCGTAGGATATTCTTCATTATTTCTTGTTGCGTTATTCCTTGTCTTTGACATTCCATGTTATTCCATGTATTCGTTATTCCGTTGTATTCCTTGTGACATCATACAAAGCATTTTCAACATCTATTTCACACCGTACGTTTGCAATTAAATCGAAATTGGAGTATGCCACACGCATCCATAGGTTCCAAAATCTCAACAAGTAATATGTCAAATCATCTTCAGTGGGATGGAGGCGCAGGTCCTGAACTTCTACTTTGTCAGTAACTTTTCATGATTAAAATAATTTGAAGAATGCAAATCCAGCAGCGATTCAAAAACTTTACTAGCATGTATCACTCCTTTTTTGTACTCGCTCACAATCATGACGTGTACAACATTTTCAAATATTTGATGTCGTGCAGGGTTTTCGTCGTGCAGGTTTCGTGCAAAATGTATTCAAAAATCTCCAAGATTTTTCAAAACGGTGAAGCAGAAAGAAATCCAAGATTTTTCAAAATGGTGAAGCAGAAAGAAATCATATACATGTACTATAACCCTTTTATCTTTAATTTAGCCACGTACAGACTGTTCTGAATCGTGCCAAGCTTGATACTTGATACGTAACCGTAGAAACGATCTAAACACGATATTCCCATAAAACACAGACACTCCATCAAATTCGGCGAAGTTTGTTCCGATTCCACATTCAAAAATTCTATCAACAGAATCAACCATGACGATCACCCTCCTCCCCCTCCTCCTCCTTTTCATAACATCCACATCCACCACCGCCTCCACCATTCGTGGATCCGTGCCGGACACTACCTGTGCCGAACTTAAATCCTCCAACGAATGTCACACCCTCACCGGCTGCAGCTGGTGCGAATGTGCTGCCGTCCCGTCCATGTGCGTGTCTACGGATAGCGCGGCACAGCTGCCGGATGGGATTTGGCAGTGTTCTGGAGTAGAAGTTGTAGCAGAAGAAGAAGTAGTAGCAGAAGATGAAGAAGAGGAGGAGGAGCAGCGGATGTTCACGTACGTGTATCCGCATTTGGAAAATGTGTCACACAGTTTGCGTTCGGCGTCGGTGGATGCGAACTTTTGTGATCCGGAGAGTCCGAGGTCGTTCTCGGGGTATATGGATATTTCGGGCAGTCAGTATGATAAGAATAGGGATAAGCATTATTTTTATTGGTTTTTTGAAAAGCGGCAAGAAGTTGGGGAGGAGGTGAAGGAGAAATCGGATGTGCCGTTGATTGTATGGCTTACGGGAGGTCCTGGATGTTCGTCTACGTTGGTACGTGCTATTATTTACTCTTAACTTTGGGTCTGTGTTTAGGTTTCGATTTGTACTGATATTGTTATTTTTGAATTTCTCAACGAAATATTCATTTTTGCGGATTGGATTTTTGAAATGGATTCCCCGTATGCAATTATTTTTTACGACCATGCACATTTTCACAAAAGGCTCTTCTTACCGAAAATGGCCCGTGCCGCGTCAACGCCGATGGAACTGGTACAATAATGAATCCGAACAGCTGGATTAATGTAGCTCATATGCTTTGGCTGGATCAGCCAGCTGGCGTTGGTTTTTCCTATGGCGATACGAATGATAAGAATGAGGAAATGGTCGCTGAAGATGCCTACTACTTCTTACAGGCATTTTTCAAATCGCACCCCGAATATCAAGATTGCGAATTATTTATTGTAGGCGAAAGTTACGGCGGTCATTACGCTCCGGCAATTGCCAATCGCGTCATGCTCGGTAACGAGGCAAGTTTACCGGATACTCTTCCCTTGAAACTCACGGGCGTAGGCGTTGGCAATGGTCTTACCGATCCAGCCATCCAATATCAGTATTATGCTGAAATGGCATACCACAACTCTCACGGAATTCAAGCTGTAGATGAAAAGACTTATCAATCGATGAAAGATGCTGAACCCACCTGCGTGTCTATGATAGACTCCTGTAATAAAGGTGGGTTTGGACAGGATTTTAGGTGCCAAGTAGCCGATACCTACTGTAACACCAAGATCACAGGACTATACTATCGGACGGGACTTAATCCCTACGATATTCGAAAAGAATGCGGGGATCAGCCATTATGCTATGATTTCAGCAACGTTTCTAAATTTATGAATTTAGATTCTACTAAACAAGCACTCCACGTCGATACCAATAAGAGCCATGCTTGGGAAACGTGCAATAACTCCGTTAATTACAAATTTCGAGGAGATTTCGTGCGCGATTACGCCTCAGATGTGACGGCTTTATTGGATAAAGGCGACGTTCGTGTCATGATTTATGCAGGTGACGTCGATTTTATTTGTAATTATTTAGGAAACCAGGCTTGGACGCTAGCGTTGAAGTGGGGGCACACATCGGAATTCAATGACGCCGAGGAGCTGCCATGGAATCACGACAGCGGTTTGATTCGGTCGTCTCACAATTTGTCGTTTGTGCAGGTGTTTGATGCTGGACATATGGTGCCAACAGATCAGCCAGAGGTTGCACTGGATCTAATTACGCAGTTTATCAAGAGTGAGTTTGTTTAAGTGATAACGTACTTGCTGCAAGAATATTGAAAAGAATCGTAGTAATGTATAAGTTTTGCTACTTTATAGACGAATTCATTTTTACAACAAATATGTTTCTTAGATTCTGGCTAGGTATGAAACGAAAAATTACGTTACTCCTTCAAAGCTAAGTTGCTAGTAGTTAGTCTATGGTACTTAAAAAGAATAGCTGATTCTTTCAAAAAAAGTTGTGACATGCGCATTAATTTGTCATATTGATGTACTTCTTTCAACAAGTTTTATCATTGAGGATGTGTTTAATGAGTGCTCGTCGTTACTCCGATATTCACGAATGAGAATGGTTTGACTAACTTTCTCGTCAATCAGACCACGTTTTCGAGCTTCCTCCATACTCAATTTCGATAAATCTTCCACTTTTTGAAGGCAATCTTTAGTGACAACTAAAATCAAAAATTAGAATCTTGTGCATAGGTAAACATCAATTTATGTACTTCATAAATGCTTACATCTGATTGTGCGTTTTCTCCTCAAATTTCTTTTTACTTGTTCGTGATCAAATCGTTCCAAACCACGCAAAGATTCGCCGTATTTCTGTAGAAACAAGTTTTCCGCTTCTTGAGTTGATTGGTGTTGAGAACGTTTGAATACCTTCTCGAGGCGAAGTATTCTATGCTCAATCTCCGCTTCTTCTTCTTTTGTGTACCAAACTCTCCTTCCATTTCTTATATCACGTCTGTTTTCAATCGATTCTATCATCAAATCGTCATTATAATGAACGCTCTTCATCATTTCTTTTTATTGATAGTTTCCTGGTAAAGAGAGCAATATGATGAATGAAGACAAACTATTACTATCAATATTTATTTTCCAGCTGGTGAATATGAGCGAGGGTTAAAGTTTGGTAGTTGGCACTTAACTTGAAATTATAAACCATGAACATAGTCCGAAATTGAAGAAAGAGAAATTGAATAATGACTCTCTCTCCTTTGACGAGGGAATCGGAACTGGAAGCTGGAGGTAGTTATCGAGAAGATCGAATTATACTTATGTAAAGAAGGAGGTGAAGTTCTTGGACTTCTGAAGAAATAAGAATTACTTAGAGACTTTGAGTGTCAAGCAATATCCGAGCAGAGATATAGAACCTCGTTGACATAGCAACGTACGAATGTAGAGAAATGCAAATACATATTAATACATGTACATGTGTGTACCAGCAAAAAGAAGAACTTATTTCGGGTCATTGGATGACTCTGAAGCATATATCGGGGACGGTATGAAAATAACAAATACCGAACGCCTTTCACTTATCACCTTCATTCTCTCATTACACCTCGACGCAAGGAGAATATGAACATTGAATGCCCATCAACAAAGCTGCACATCGTCCGAAAATAATAAAATTCTCCTATGAGATTCCTAATTTTCCAAAGTTGTGAGTATATGTGAATTTGTAAATGCACGACATCACATTGGGTGCAAAAAGATGATGGTTTGGGAGAGACAAAGAGTAAGAAAAATAGGAGGATCTTTAGCACATTCACAAAGAAGCAAAAGCTGAAAAATTACATGTTTAGTATACTCATCGAACGATGCGCGCATAGATGAGATTTAGCTGCTTATTTCGTCTGTATATATCGGCTGGAAAATGGATGAGTTTCGAGCGGACGTGGCGTTTTAAGTCTAACGCAAGGAAAGACGAGGAGGTTGTGATGATTATGACATAACAGCTTACACGAGGTCAATGAAAACACTATCGCTATCGTTGCCGCTGATGAAAGTCATGGTGCAACGGCGAAACACTGCAATCCACTAAAACAATGTCTTTATAGATTTTTTCGTTCGAAGCTTGTAAAGGAATCTCGAAGAATTTGTGTAAATCGCGAATGAAAATACAAAATACATGCTTCGAAGTAGTTATTAATTACATGAGGTAGCTTTTCTAAAAAAACTTTATACCACAGTTTATTATGTTTTTGCACTACAAACTACTTCTCTAAAGTTATGACTCCCCAACGTCTCTATTCAAGAGTTTCTGCAAATTGACATTTCCCATCTCTTTAAGTCTGTTAGGAACACAGCGTTTTCCTGCATTTTGGGATAAATGTATTTGTAAAGAGTGTTGTAAGGGATGCCAGTTAAACCTGCATACATTTTTCTACCTTCAATGAATTCAACGTTGCTATCAACCAATCCTTTATTCTTCTTTATTGAAAAAGTCTTTCATTGCCTTTTCCATCTTAGGACGAATCTAAGAACCTCGTCATTTTCTTCGTTCTCGACGTTCTCAGCAAGGATATTAATATTATTGGCACCAGTGGCAACCGTAACAGCAATTTTGGTGATCCTTTTGCTGGTGTCTACCATTACTTTTTCTTTTCTTAAGGCCTGGTTTCTGTTTCAGAAGCTTCGGCCGTACGCCTTTGTGGCTTCCGTGTTAAATGGTTTAGGTGTGTTTTGCTTTTGTCATGGTTTAAAGGAGAGATATTGATAGAGAGGGATGAGATGTGAAGGCAAAATTTTCAGATTGTTTTGAGCAACGGCTTTAGAAAAGTGATAAACCGTAAGAGCAATCTGATCGACCTAAACTAAAGGAGCACTTGAGCCACTCGTGCTACACGAGTTGATGATGACAATGGTTACGTTATTTCAATACTGACTGAAATGAGGGTAGTAGTCTTGCAGGAGCTGGCACATTTTACTAGTGCATCCGTCAAATTAAACAACGCGAAATCGGCGATGGCACTAGCTAACGAAGCAATCGCACTGACCAAATACAGACAAAACTTCGAATAATAGAAAAATTACTTTAAGAATACTGCAACACAAAAAAATAAAAGCATACAGTTTAAAAAAAAAACTAATACATTGTCACATCAAGATTTTTCTCTTCACAAACTATGTGAACGTTTTAAAGTTTATTTGTTGTTTCCTACATGAGAATAACGAAGTGCAATGATGTTTACATGGTTCATGGCAATCTCTGTCTTAGCATGACCTTCCTAAGTTATCTAGTGTAAAAGGTGCACAAATGTGAACACCAAGTGACAGCATCGCAGTATCTTACTAAAGCGAGATGAAAAAGGATGTATTTGTGAGGGCGGAGCAAATAGCGAGTGTGATTTTGGTGTCCAATGAAAAGATAGGAGGTGCATCAAACCGAACAATGATAAAGATGGCGACACCACAAACACTTGATGTTTTCGAACACGAATTTCCTGAATACTGAATACAAAGAAACTCTACTGACTATCACTGATGTTTATTAATATGAAATTCAATTGTTTCCTGTTGTTTCTCTCGCGTTACTCAATCATATCTTAAATTAACCTGGAAAAGTCCCATCAATTTCAATCGTATTATGCTCGACTTTTCCTTGACTAGACTTGGTCTTTTGACATTACTCACGGTCTTCTATTGCCTGGTAAGTCGGTGCCTCAGTAGTACCTCTCTTCTTCAACTCGCGATGAATTTGAGCCAGCATACATCCTTGAGTCGTCATGTAGACAATATTAGCAATAGTTCGCAAGTTTCGTTCGCAATCCTCAGTTCGACTGTTCCCCCCGAATAAGTTCACAATCTTGACAAAAACGAGAAGCCCTTGGAGACAGTTGTTAAATCTTACGATCTGATTGTCACAAGGATCTAGACCAAGACTATACTTTTCCATCATTAGGGCACTTCATTCAAATAACATGAAGTCCAATAAATGAGAGCACGAATTGACGAATATAATGAACTATCTCGACTTACCGGGTGGCACTCACAGCAGGACCCGGACAACATACAACCTCCAAGCACAGGCAGCAAGCGGGGCACTTCTCCTCCCCCATACGACCAGGTTTGAAGCAGCAACAGCTACCAAAAAGTCCCTGGCAACAGATGTAATGATCCAATTTGCTACCCGGATAAATATGATTCAAAACATCATAACGCAACTGGTACTGAGCACACGAACATGTGATTGGATTGCATCCATAAAGAAAAAAGCAGCACTCCTCCTTGGGAGCCTGTGCCATGGATATATCGAATGTGTTCTAATGGTGTAATTAATATTCATGATAAAAAAGACAGCGATGTTAGATACTTCTAACCATCGAGCAGTCCACTTTTTAAATATTTTTATTTACCCACCGAATTTCCATAAAATTTTGCCAGATCACTGTTATTAGGAGATTTCTCCAACTCTTCCTGTGAAACAGGGTCGCCACTAAAACAGCACGCCATCTTCAATCAGTTTCGTTATGTAACTATATACCTTTTTCCTTTACTATTTGTAGAGCAATGGAAGTGGTTGGAACGGCATTAATTAATTGGTGGTTTTATCCAAGCTAAAGATTCTGCAGTTGCACGATCATAAAGAGAATCTCTCTAACTAACCATGTGTGTGCGTGTGTGCGTGCGTGTATATTACATGTGTGTATACATGTGATTTGGGTCTTGCGGTCTTGCGGTGACTGTCTTGAATTCTTGAAATTCGTTTGGAAGAGGTCGAAGCGAGTTTTGGTCATTTAGCTGAAATAGTACTTTTGACTCTGTTCTGTTCTTCAAATCTCTTGTTAGTCAGGAAACTGCGTCTTTATTTCCTTCCTACTGAATTGATTCGAAGTTTCATTCACAAGTAGGCTCGCACCATAAAAGAAACTGTAAAAACTTTAAAAACTACGGCAGAGATAGCAATTATTATTTAATTCATTACGATAATCGATCCCTTGCGGAGAAATAAAAAACGAAATTTTATGATGAATGATCGGCACTTTATCAATAAAAGCTATCGTCGTAGCAGTCGAAGAAGTATTGACAACTTGTTTAATGTATAGAAGAAATTGCTCTATGATTTGGTGACTATTTTGAAGAAAGAATGAATAATTTATGAAGCAAATTTACTGGCGAAAATGTCTTCGATCCAATGAAGACTGGAAGTTTATCTTCATACTAAAGAAGAGCTGAACTCGTAATGATTGCTAATCTCTCTAGGATATTTAATGATTGGCATTGCTTTCAATAGGAATACTTCACAACGAAATACTTCTGTGGTACTTACGGTTTATGCTAGAAAATCATACATCAAGTAACTTTAAGTTGTATACAGCAGTCACGTTCATTAATCATTTTTCGAACGAAAAATATTCTGACTTTGATCAGATTTGCATTTTGACAATTACTCTTCAAGTGTTAAGCAAAACTTGTTGTTGGACCTAGCATCATTGAAAGCATCGTACGTTTTGATCACCAATTTGTCACTAAATAAGCAGAAACCACTACTCCTATCCATACATTTTAACGCTGAATCTATGATTACCATTGAGCCATAACTTAATTCTTCATCAGAAAATGAAATCAATTATGTATCTGGCGCCTTCTCCTATCCGTACACATATTCACTAGTTGCATTAAATCATGTGTGGAGAATTTGCGATATCCGTTTGGCTAAAGCCAAATATATTTCCTAGCAAACTATCTTAAATTTTTGTCTTTGTCACCGAAGTAAAAGCCCCACAAGATTTATTTGCCTTCCATCAATGTTGAAACGAATATTGTCGAATCACTTGAAATTAAGCTGATTGTCTTTGCTGAAAACTAATGTCAATCGATATATACAGAGAATGTACATGAAGTCACAAGATTACATGTTTATTTGTTACAACTAAACAAATGATGGTACGAGTGTCCTTTTGTTCCATAGGTCTTATAGTCGAAATGAAGAAGAATTTACGATAAATACTAGCATATCTTTATATCCATTTCCATCTTAGTCACTTTCCTCTTCATGCTCTTTGACCAATATTCCCATACTTTTAGCAGTTCCAATAACACTTCGCGCAACCCCTTCAAGAGGCAAATGATCCCGCATGGAATCCTTATGCTTAACTTTTGCAATTTCATAAACCTGTTCAGGGGTAATATATCCAACAATTGAGTTCGGTGACGGCTGCTTAGCACCACCTGCACCACCCTGTGCCTTCGACTTCAGCCCAGACGCCTGCAATATCATCCAACTCGTGGGTGGACTCCGAACATCAAACGTAAAGGTTCGATCACTCATCGCATTCAGCCGTACCGACAGAGGAGTTTCCTTGGCATACGGTAAACTTTCCGATTTATCATTAAACTGTTTACAAAACTCTGCCATATTAATACCGAGAGGTCCAAGTGCCTGACCAATGGCTGGACCCGGACGAGCTGCTGCACACGGTACTCGAAGGGTTACGTAACGAACGAATGACATTTTTTAAATGAGTATATTATTATTCCTCCTCCTCCTTCCCGTTCTCCTCGACTCGGACGTAAGATTAATTAATTGTGTAACAACTGTGTCCTAGTTGTTGCTGCGGTCGTTGTTGCTGTCGTAAAATAATGGACATGTATTGGGGATGGGCTGGGAATCGAACTTTGTACGGTCCGTGTGCTGCTGAAACATCGCATGGTGACAAATTAAAACTAAATTGGTACAAACGCACAAAAGAGGATGAGTTATGACTACAAAGCAATTTTCATAGCTGATACAAGAGTAGAAAGTAACAAAATAAAATAAAGTACAAACTAGTTGATACCCGCTCTTTGAGCGAAGTTAGTCAAATATCATTACATTGGTATGCTTTCGTAGTAATTGGCAATTCGTAGCATGGTTTTGTGCGAAGTTAGTCAAATATTTTGGTATGATA
>Ga0115008_10004542_pt1 | contig 11526 bp, 7 predicted proteins | sample FraStrMetagenome_FD_87164 | JGI IMG/M metagenome (GOLD analysis project Ga0115008, IMG submission 87164) | Marine eukaryotic phytoplankton communities from Arctic Ocean - Fram Strait ARC3M Metagenome | ecosystem: Environmental > Aquatic > Marine > Oceanic | place: Fram Strait | collected 2012-06-18
ATTTGTGATCTAAGATGAAAATTTTCACATCAAAGATGACAATAACGCTTTCTGAGATGAAAATTCGGGTGTGTTATTTGAGATGAAAATTCCATGATTTAAGATGAGAATTAATATGCGGGGCCCCGGTACATTATGTATATCCCGTATAAAGTCACTAGACACGCGTTATCCGACTTTTCGACTTCCGGATGCCGAGTAACATTTACACACAAGGAAAAAACATTCATCGCTAAGCTTGCACCAATATACAATATCATACAAGGTACAAAAAGCATCCTCTGATTTCTAAGTCCACGATTTTTATCCTTACCAAGATCGAAATTAGATCCATTCAACGATTCCTGTTTGTGTTTCTCACTCTAAAGAGAGAGAGATACTTTTTCATACTTTTTCGTGAACGTTGTATTGGTGAAGACGCTGAATCCTAACAGTAAATTCTATCGATAAAGCTTGCAATGTGGAATGCTAATTATTTGACCCAAATTGCGGAGCAGGCGAAATTGGCTGCTGCCAAAGTTGAGGCTGCCGCTGCAACAGTCGAGGCTCAGCTTAATGACTCGGTTGGAGCGACGGCTAAGGTTGTTATGAATAAAGATGACGATGACGAAATCGACAATGGTGATGACTCGGACTTTGAAATTGATTTAGAAGATGACGATAATATTTTTGTGAATAATGGAGAGGAGCAAAGTTTAGGTGCGAATGAGAAGATAGGTGTTGATGATGACGATAATATGTTGGTAAAGGAGGAAAATGGAGGTAACGATTATTCCAATGCGCATAATGTTGAATCTGTTGAAAATGGAAATGATCTGAAAAAAGATATGATATCATATATAGATGATAATGCAGAATCTGTTGCATCAACTTCTAATAACGAAGGGAAAGTCTTGAGTTCGAGTGAGATTTTATCTAATGGACCCGAAATAGTAACGCGCACGGATGATGGGGATAGTATCATGAAGAAAGAAGAATCTGCTTTGGTGGGCGATAACGTTGAAGCTGGTGCGGAGATAGTACCTTTGGTATTACCTTATCAAGAAGCAATTGAAAATTCTGACACCGATGAAGAGAAGATGTTGAGTTTGAAAGAGAAGCCTGTTCCTCGACCGGAACTAGTTCTACGAACGGAAAGTAATACGGGGAAGGCAGAATATGATGATATTGAAATTGATTCTGACGAAACAGCTTCTGGAGAATCACCTTCTAAATCAAATCATAACATTAAAAAAAGCCAAGAGAATATATCAGAAAATGCTGAGCAAGATGTCCATACTAAAGACAAAGACAATAAAATTGAACGCATAAAAGTAGATGATGATGCTGATGAATGCTGTGTCGGTAAAACTTGTTCCGCCGAGCGAACTATAGATACAATTCAGCAACCTACTCTTGTCATAGACGAAGAACCTATAACTGAAACTGATGGCAGAGCACCTGCAGTTAACGAATCGGCCTCAACCCAGGAAATTAATGGTGAATGTAATGCTGATGTTGATAGTTATAAAACTCCTCTACATACTTCATTGCTAAATATGGGCTTTTCAGATGATAAGATAGAATATGCAATCAAGATGAATGGGGCGAGCAGCGAATTGCAAACTCTTGTTTCGTTCATATTAGAAAATGGTGATGGTGGAAAACATTTGCATGAATTTGGGGGAGAAGATCGTGGGGGAACAGTGCCTGAAGATATTGATGCAGAAGAAGGTTTGACGTCGGATGTGAACGTCTCCTCTGGTGATGATATTGATCAAGGTTTAAGCAAGGAAGGTCAGAACAACGTTCGAGAAGATAATGAAGAGGTTCGGGTGGAGCAGACAGAGTTAGGAAGGGTTCGTATGGGATTCGTGACTGATCAAGTAGGTTTGAACGCCGACAATAAAACGGCTGAAGTCAACACGACGACGATCATTCAATACGAAGAAAAGTTAAATGAGCAGTCATCTCAGATAGAGCAACTTCGTAGAGAACTGCAAGCAAGGGAAGAGCAACTTGCGTCGAAATCAATAGAGAGTGCGAACTTAAATGAGCAACATGAGCTAGAACTTGTCAAACTTAAGGACAAACTTGATGATATTAAGGCGGAGGCGAAAAAGAGAATACAAAAAGCGAAGCAGCGTGTTGAAGAAATGCAGAAACATCTTAATGCCGCTGCAAGCAAAGCAAGGGATGATGATGATAAGGACGAGATTATAAAAGCTCTACGAGAGGAGGGAGCTGCTTTAGCTCAGAGCCAATCCACAATTGAAAGATCTCTTCGATCGACTAGAAAGGAAATGCGGGAATTGAAAGGCGAGCTTGAAGATGAAAGAGCACTCTACACTTCCTTGCAAAAAAGTGTTGAAGAGCTTCAAAGCGAAGTGAAACAACTAAGTAGTGATTTAAAAGAAGCAAGAGAGGGAGAAAAGCATGCAAAACAATTACAAGATGATCTTGATGAAACTTCAGAGAAGCTCAGAGTTAGCACATCAGCTCAAAAAAGAATGAAGGAAAAGATTGAGAAGTTGGAATCTGATATTGTACAGGCTAAAAGCGATACTGAAACTGCTAAACTAGGTCTAATTAACGAAGGAGAGAAGGAAAAAGAACATTTGAAGAAACAACGAGACGATATATTTAAAGAGTTTGAAGTAAAGTTAAGAATATCTGAGAAAGAAGCAAGTGTTCGAGAAGATGCTCTTCGCCATGAAGCTAACGAGTTACGCAAACGATGGCAAGATGCTGTTCGACGCGCAGATTCCTTGACAATGGATGTTCAAGAAAGTACTGCACCACTGATGAGGCAACTTGATGCAGCAGAAAAGCAAAATCGAGTGCGCTCTGCTACGTGGGCGGAAATTGAATTGAAGCTTCGAAGTGAACTTGAGGAATCAACAATATCATACGAAAAGGCTATTGCCTCCTCTAAAGACTTGAAGGCATCGTATGCACGATCTGAGCGTATGTTAGCTTCCAACGAAAAAGAACTCTCTTCAGCAAATGACCGTCTTCGTATAATTACGGAAGATTTAAGGAAATCAGAAGAAAATCTTCGTGAAGCAAAAGAGATGTGTCGTCAATACGAAGAAGAGCGTGATTCATTTAGAAAGATGTCTTCTGAAGAAGTGAATAAGACGAGGAGTGACTTGATGAAGCTTGTCGTTGAAGGCGAGGAGAGGTACCGAATTGAATTTGATAAGATAGAGATCACGTTAAAGGAGGAGCGCAGACGTTGTGGAAATCTTGAAAAGGAACTAAGCGAATTGAAAGACAAATTGCGCGAAAGGTTATCAGTTGGAGCTAATGAGATGGATCATTCATATGAGAATGGCGCAGAGTCATATAAGGACAACGCGCTTGATCAGGCTGGAATATTGTTGTCCACGTTGAATGGCATAGATGGGGAAGAGGATAACCAAATAGATGATTTTGATGTTTCCACGAGCATGGTTAACGGTACCAGCTTTGCTGCGGTGGACCGATTATCGCAATCATTAGGTACAGTGAAGAAAGAGCTAAATCTGGTGAAGGTAAACGTTTTCGATATTTAAAAAGGATGCGCTTCATTTATATCGTACAAGCTCATTTTGTTCTTGCCATTTAAATGCAGACACAACTTAGGACATCAGAAACTATTCGCCGTGATCTGGCATCAGAATTGACTGAGTTACGGGGAGCCAGCGAAAAGGTCCATGAAATGGAGGAAAATGTTGCATACCTCAGTAATGAGGTAAATGAAAAGGAGATCGAGGTTCAAGGTCTACAGGAAGATATGATGGATATAAAAGGAATGTACAGGTCACAACTGGAGCAATTGCTCGAAGAGAAGCTTGAATGGGAAGCTGCGAAGACAGCAAGGAGTGAAGTGACAGAGAATATTATAGCCAATGATACTTCCGGCGAGAACGAAGAGAATGATGTCCTTTTGAATTGTGAGAAAATAAATGAAGAGGTATCTACACCATCTTCAATTTAGGATATGTTTTCGAACGTTTATCTATCAGAACTAAATTGGTTTGTGCAAAATATTTGAGCGCGATCGCACATCGAGTGGATGGTCTCTTCGATATAGCTGAATCTACTTTTGTTGCCGCCTTCAATTTCTTTTGGTGTCGCATCATAAACTGTCAAACCTGCTATTACCGCACCAGTCAAATGACATACACGGAAACGTATCCCGTGAAAATGCGCCAATTTACCTCCTCCTGATCTCCATAAGTTTGGCTTTTTTGACGATAACTTTGCAAATGAGTTAGTGCTTTTGAACTTCTTGAGCTCATTTGAAGCTGATGCTAGAATTCCGCCTTGTATTCCGGAACAATTGGCACATTGTGGATAAAATCGTTGCTTCACAACCATACCTGTCTTCTTGCGGAACCAATTTTCATTCATTTGCTTCACAACGGCATTCGGTGGCATATGATCTGCATGAAACGACACTTTCTTTCCAATTGAAAACATCATTCGTGATCCGCACGTATGACATCCGCTCAATGAACCAATTCGTTCAATCGCTGCCCTCTGCGCGGACGATGCATAAGAATTACTACGAGCGGGTAAGCTCGCCCTTGTAAAGCTACCAAGGCTCGTAAATGATGATGGAGCTACTGCCCAAAACCGCCCAGCCATTAATTTGAATACAATCAAACCAACAAACACAACCCGCAGTGAATGCCTCCTGTCCAGAGTAGGTTCAATAGAAGTGGCCACGATATTCTTATAGTTTTTAAACTGATCTACGAATTTCGTCTCCTTTTTTGAAGTAGTTGCACCATACGAATAAATTGCCCCGTAATGACTTGCCAGAGATGCAGCCGAGACACTCAATATCCCAACACTCGACGGAATAAATCGAGGTCGGGTACCGGTACTCATTCGAAGCAAACGTTGCTGTATAAGTGTAGATGTAGCCAAGGTCGAACCAAATGCAAAAGCTCCAACAAACGTAGGAATTAAAAGGTCCTTTCGAGATCGTAATTCCTTTTGTAACTCGGACAGACAACTTTTCAAAACATGCAACGAAAGCTGCTGGGACCAAGAAGTACCGTTATTCACAGCAGTGCTGTCATTGTTATTGTCATTCTCATGTCCCATTTTTTCAAAAAAAATTAAAATAGGTTTTTGTCAGAAAAAGTTGTTGTTGGAAACAGTTGGGGATTTTTCTACCAATAACACACTTTTGTTGATTTCTCTCGTGATTGTGATTGACTACTCTCTTTCTCACTTTCTCTAGAGTCTCGAGTAGAGAAATAGATCGATACTTGGTTAGATATAATAGAGAGACTTGGAACGAGAGCGTACTTAAACTCTTGTCTTTTTACTACGCGAACGTAAAAGTTTATTTTGTTTTTCACTACCGGTAGATCTACTCTCTCTCACAAAAAGAAAATGCCAACATCTCTTCACTCGTGTGGAAGACGTAGAGAAATGAGCTGAGACTGAGAAATGTAAACTCTCCTCTCCGAGTACAAATTACAAACCCAACGGCTTTTGCGGAATTCGCTATTAACGAAGGTTCAAAGACGATGGAATCTAACCTTTCCACGTGGAAATGCTTCCCAGTGGATCTCAACAATTGTTTTTCTGTGTGTGAGAATAAAATGGTTGTCTCACTCTCACGCTCACGCGCTGCATCACCATCACCATCACTACTTTTTTTCTTTTGAAAACACACTTTACATAATATTTTTTCTTTCGAAGCCCATCACATTACTCGTCACATTACTCATCACATTTCATCGACACCCCTCACTTTTTTGAATTAAAAACTGCAATAAGATGAGACGAATCACCGCACACAACCATTCTCTTATCATACGAGCAGCATTCTTATCATTATTATTATCAATACTATTACTACCAAGAGATGTCCATAGCAAGGAGGTAGTACCTCGTGAAGATGGTGCATGGACACGTGTGGAGGAAGGAGATACGATACCCGCTGGTCTTCATGTACGAATGGATATGGAAACGGGTCAAAAGTTTGTGCGGATTCTTTCGCAGAAGGAGGAGGATCGTGAGAGTGAGAATGCAAATGCTGTTTCGGTGGTGATGTTAGAGGAAGATCCAGATCGATCCAGACGGGAAGGATATCATCGGTCCAATGAGCAGCAGCAGCAGGAGAAGGAGGTTGTGGTAGATAATGAGTTCTGTAGTGATGGTAACTTGGAGGATTCTTCTTGTCTCAATAATAATGATGATAATGATAATAATAATGAGGATGGATATGATTATGTCGCCATGCACAAAGCGTTGTCTCACTTACCCGTGAATGAGAAGGAACGGATAGGTGGTTTACCGGATTTGCCAGAGGGGTACGAACGTTCTGACAACAAGCATGGTGGCTTTGCTGAATTTGAACAACGAATGAGAGAAATATGGGAATCGAGGCAGCGTGAGTTGGAAGATGCACAGATGAATGATATGACGAAAGAATTGATGAAACATATTGGAATTTTGGAGATTGAATTGCATGTAGAAGATCCAAAATATTCCAGACATGTGAATGTAGATAGTTTCGATCTTCTAGATTCGCTGGAAAACCTTGAGTATCTTTTATCTGATGTGGATGCGGCGCGAGATTTTCATACGCTAGGAGGTTGGCCTCTACTAATTAGCTTGCTGATCAATGATGAATCTTCTGCAGTCATCCAAAACGCTACGACGGAAACTATTGTAAGCAAGGGATTCTTTAATGATGACATTCGTATGGCGGCTCTTTGGGCTATTGGAACGGCTGTGAAAAACATTGAGGAATTCACAGACTGGTCGATTGAACAGGTGAATATACATACCGGCAGAACGTGGATGAACGTAACAGCACTATCTGCGCCCCTCCTTATTTTGCAAGAGCATCAAAATTTCAAATATTTAACTCCAGAAATGGCTAAACTTCAGCAAAAATGTATTTACGCAGTTGGGTCATCGCTGCGAGGAAATGTAAAAGCGCAGCGATATTTCTTAGATATAAGCGGGCCCACGATCCTTGCGAACACTCTTTATGATTTAGTCTCAGAAAAGAAATGGAAACTTGCTTCGAAGTTTATTTTGTTAGCTAGTGATATGATACAAGAGATGTTGGATATTAGAGACGAAATATCCGGAACCAAAGCGTCTAACGATGTAACAATAGACGAATTCTCGAGTACTATGATTGCACCGTACACATCATCGACGTGGTGTGATGGTGCGCTGAGTTTGCTTGAATCTCCGAAAATCGAGGTAAAGGAAAAGGCACTCATGGCATTAGGAAAAATGGTACCGTACTGTGTTCGATATGGTGGTAATACTTGGGAGAATAGAGCACGACAAAAAATTAATCCCTTCATTACTTCCTGGAAGAATGACCGCGGAAATACTAATATAGACGAAGAATGGTGGAGTGAAATCATGCAATTGCTAGAAGAAGTAGTCGCATTCATTGGGAAAAAGTAAACTAATCTACTTGTTGTCAAGGTGAATTTAAAACAGCCCTTCATAGTCGGCTATGCTAAAGATAAGTTGCTTGAAATGAACTTGTTAGATAAAAATGTACGACATATAGAACGGTATTTCTCAATGAAGAGCTACACGCCTAGGTGACGGGTCGATAAATTAAACGTCCTTGTTATTGTATATTAAATCATCATCTATGCAATCGTATATAGGGCAAAAACAACTTGGCTTCCGAAACCAGCAGCGAATCGAAGGGCATAACGACATTCATAGGTTCCCCCACTAGAGAGCTTAAGGTCTCCCAAGTAACTGTCCTTTTCTTTGTAGTTTACAATCGGTGGGACCATCTGAGACATAAGAACCTGCACTGCAGTAATATCTTCAAAGGATACCCCCATAGGATGACCGGTGAAACCTTTAGTATTCAAAATCAGCATGTGCGAGAGAAGTTCATCGCCAAATGCTTCACGTAGAGCAGCCACTTCGTTACCCGCGCAACTTGCAGCATCAGATGCATGAGTACATGTTTCGTGGGAGAAATACACACCGTGATGGGCAATGTCATTCTTTGTTATCCCATGAACGAATTCAACTTCCGTCAAAAACCTTTTCAACTCAGAAGCAATGTGTCTACGATCCAGCGCCGCTCCGTGGAAAGCAGAGTTTGAGTACTGGGTTGCCACAAGCCGTGCCTTGATCTCGCAATCTTGAGAGGCAGCTACTCGTGCAGTTGCGCTGGCTTCAGTCTCCAACACCATTCCGATACCACCTGCCCCCAAAATCATTCCAGAACGCCGTTTGTCAAAAGGTAACGCAGCATCCTCAACTGCTTCTTTCGTTGTAGCTGCCCCAAGAGCACGAAAGCCTGATCCAAGCCATGGCAATAATGTGTCACCTGAAGCATTATCTCCGGCGACAACAACGACTCGCTCTGCTCTTCCTGAAATAAGCATGTCTTGGGCCATTGCAATCGCCTGTGTTGTGCCAGCACAAGCTGCATTTGTTTGAGTGTTTGGTCCTCGGCACTTGGCTAATTGCGCAAGTTGCGCGTTACCCAGTACAAGAACACGAAACAAGAATTTACGATCGAATGTGTAATTGCTTACATCTAGACTGTCTTTTTCCGACATCATGAGAAGTTTCGCAAACGATGCTTCATCATCAGCTGACAGCTCATTTCCACATTGAAGGAGACGACGACGTAAACTTGCTATCAATACTTTCGAAGAAGCTGAATCGACCGTCTTCGAGCGTAGGAAGCGCATTACTTCGCCAACAGCCGCATCCATAGCTGGAAAGCTAGAAGCATAAACTACGCCAGTAGTATCTCGGTAAGCCTCAGGTAACTCCCATTCACGTAAATCATTCGTTCGTCCAGTAACAAGACCAGCACTTTTCAATGCCTCTAAGCCCGCAGCCACTGCAATTTGAGCGGCTGTGTCCATTGTTTGTGCCAATCCAGGCGGGACACCATAAGCATCGACTAAACTCAAATGACCGAGCTGTGCTGCAAGCTTAATTAATGCCCTTTCTGTATCGACTGGACATTTTTCGACAGTTCCATCTTTCTTCTTCTTTAGTTGAATAACGTTTTTATCCAGCATTGCCGACTTGGCATCACAACTGATAGGCTCAATCCGTTGCTCTCCGATAACAAGTTTCTGCAGGTTATCTTCGCTAAAAACTGGTCCACTTTTACCTGGTAAGCCTGCCGCAACACCTGTGATTACACATGAGATTCGATTTTGCGCTTCATCCAACATCTCTCTGGCTTCGGTGTCAGATTTGCTTAAAACTCGAAGTCTGCCCGTCACTGGAGTTGAAATTTCAGCAATCTTTGCTTGCTTTAACACACTCTCTGGCGCGAGAGGAGTTCCAGCTTCTTCCAAAGCAGCGTCAAGTGGTACGCGCGAATATGTTCTTCTCCAGTCAGAGTCAATTCCATTCAAATAATAGGTACCTGGGAAAAAACGATCTATTGGGTAAAAAGGTAGGTAAGGAGCACCCGACCGGTGCATTTTTGCACGGGTTTCAAGTGCATGATCAAGCTCGCAGGGATCTATTTCTTCACGAGCACTCAATCGTTGTGTCAATGAGAGAGCTGATGCAATTTTCTCGACCGTAAAACGACTTTGAGATGGCTCTCGTCTTCAATACGCAATACCAAATCATGTAAGTAAAGGCAGGCATCTGCAAGATTCATAATTTTACGAATTTGGGTAACTTACACATGTAGTATGTACATCGTAGCCAAAGCTCCGGATCCGTAACTGAAAACAACGATTCGTTTACCGACACTTAGCTCTCCTTTGCCTCCAACTCTATCAATGAGGCTGGACAGGCCCATGAAAACGCTAGCTGTATACGTATTTCCAATCTCCTTCGATACCGCGTTCGCATCTGTCAATCGTTGTTTGAAAGAGGCAGACGAGGATTTCTTTAGGATTCCATCTAATGATCGGTCATTGTAGGTTTCTTCAATTGGTTTTGAAAGCCACTCTGATAGCGGATTTTCATTTCCATTCAAAGACCCATCTTTCTTAGCTTTCTCATGTTTCCTCCGAGCATCCAAAAAGAAGAGACGTGCGTAGGATTTTTGTACAAGCTTATTGTACGGGGCATGAAAAACAAAATAATCAGCAGCCGATTCAGCAGTAAATATCTCATCTTCAAGATTTCCACCCTTCTCGATTTTGTCTGCAAGAAGATTGTAACACCCTTCCAACGCTTGATAGTAACAAGTTTGACTTAATGCACCATCAACAGTTGGATATTCCACATTATGATCTGGCTTAAAGAAATCCCACACATGAGCCGCATGGGTAGCTCTTTCCTTCGGGTTAAATCTCAACGGAGCATCACGCCCAATCAAAACCGCAACAGCTCCCACACCACAGGTAGGTCTTGCAGGACCACGAGCATACGCAGCTATATCTGCAGCAACAACAATTGCAAACCTTCCATCCCATCCATCACTCTCCACCCAAGCGAAGGCATTCAAAAGCGCAGCAGTCCCTCCATAACATGCGTTGACTACCGTCGCGCCTTCAATGTTAAAATTCCCTTTTGACGCAAATAAATCCATCAAAACCGTTTTGGTCGATTTAGACTTATCTACAAGCGTTTCCGTCCCAACTTCAAGCCTTCCTACCTCCGTCGGATCCACTCCATATCTGTTTCAAATAACAAAGCAAGAATCAATGACACATTTTCATTCCAAAACATGAAATTCACGCGTGACTGAATAAATGCAAACACCTCCACAAAAGAAAACACTCACTTTTCAAGCAACGAATGTACCACCGTCAACGAAAGACTGTTAATATCCTCACAATCTCCGGTAATGGCCAATCCATTCTGACCAAGTCCAAGGGTATACTTGCCCGATGCCACGCCATTGTATTCCTCTAACTTTGCCTGACTGACGAAGGTTCGAGGGGTGTACACCTCCAAACCTAAAATTCCTACATTTTTGTGGTCCATGATGATGATGATGATGATGATGATGATGATGTGTTATAGACAATTGAAAATGTTTATTTAATGGATTTCAGGTGCTGTTCTTCTACTTCGTCTTCATCAATTCAATTCGAAGTCTTTTGTTTTTTTCTCAGGAGTCTCTCATGTTTTGTTCAAAGAGAGCTGCTCGGTGTAATTTTTGCAATGACACGAGACTTGACAAAAATTGAAAATTGTGCGGGTTTTAGTAAGATAGATTTAGAGCGGTTACTTGTATTAATACACACAATAATGAGAACGGGCGCGCGGCGCGTATTCTGTCATAGCCTATACATTGTATTTAAATGTTGCCCATTCCTATGAATATATGAATGCATGCATGCATTGATATCGGTACTTTGTATCGTTTTATACCCCTTTCTTATCTATCGAACGAGCCTGATGAGTAGTATAGTAGTAGTAGTAGTAGTAGTAGTAGTAGATGATATTGGGTTGGAATTGTGAAAGTTAAAATATTACGTAAAAAAAACGTGAGTGCTATTTGTTACACGAAAGGTCCTGGTATGGTTGGACCTTTAAAAAGTTGTGCCATGGCAGCTAGAATGTTGAGTCAAATGTGGAGCAGTGATGAGAAGAAATGTGCTATTG
>Ga0115008_10004545_pt1 | contig 11524 bp, 12 predicted proteins | sample FraStrMetagenome_FD_87164 | JGI IMG/M metagenome (GOLD analysis project Ga0115008, IMG submission 87164) | Marine eukaryotic phytoplankton communities from Arctic Ocean - Fram Strait ARC3M Metagenome | ecosystem: Environmental > Aquatic > Marine > Oceanic | place: Fram Strait | collected...
GATGCCGAAGAGCAGGCTGCCGAATACCTTCGAGAACACAACTTCAGCCAGGTTTGAAAATTGTCAAACTATTTTTTTCATTCTATATTTCAAGGCCAACCCCAAACCCGTTGTCGCCTTCATCGCTGGCTCAACTGCTCCTCCCGGACGACGAATGGGCCACGCTGGTGCCATCATCTCCGGTGGCAAAGGAACCGCTGAAGCTAAATTCGCCGTAAGTTGCTACACACAAGATTAACTCGTATTCTCACGCTCTTTTCGCTCGCTTATTCTTGTAGAATAGGTCAATATGTCAGTATTGATGGTTTTTTTTATTTACTTCTAAAACTTTGAAATGCCAGCACGGACGTAGCTTTTACGTGGAGATTAACATTTTTCCGTCGAGACATTTGAAATGAACGTAAAGCTTACTATCTCAGGCTCTCGACGACGTCGGCGTCGTCACTACCAACTCTCCCGCTCAGATGGGCCGCTGCATGGTCCGCGCCTGGTCCGAGTACTACAACTAGAAAAGTCAAGTTCTGAAGTGCGCCGTTTGATATCTATTTCTGTATGTCACTCTAATAGGTCAAACTTAATTTATTCCGAGAAGTTCAAGCTTAACAATTTCTTTCGGGTCAAGTGGAACATCAACTTACTGTCAACGGCAGAAAAATATATTTATAAAAAACATTGTTCCAAAAAAAATACTTTCGATTTTTTGGAAATTTTCCGGAAATCTAAAAGCGTTTTCTTTTGCAGGTTGTCTTTCTTTGCATGCGCAGTAAACTAGCTTCAGATTACCAGCTCGTCGTCACCCTTTTTCATCTATAAATTGAGTTTGCCCAGACTCTGGGTAGAATAAATTATCATATCATAGAATCATTTTTTTTGGTAAGCTTCTTATGAGTATGATCCTTAATAACAATGGAAACTGTCAATTGATTTATATAGCAGTTTACGAAACGGAAAGATTAATGTCTTATTTGAAACGTCATCTAAGGTTCTTAACGTAATTCTCCATAATATCTCGAGGCTCTGATTAAATTATTTAAATTTTAACTTCATCAAGTGGAAACAATCGTGGTTATAAAAAAAACACTATTTTTGGCGTCAGAACTCTTTTTTCTGGTGATTTAAATTCGAATCGATCTAAGATTTGAATATAAAATTTGTAGGTTAGCGATCGAAAAAAAGCACGTGCGTTTTATAACCCTGGACCTCGGGTGGTCACATTGTCAGATTTCAGTATGGGGTGGTATTTATTCATTTCGATTTCAAACGATATCTGATCTTATTAGAAAGCAGGCTACCGACGCGTCAATTCGACCTGCACTTTTTACGTCTCTCTCCACAAAGGACAGCCTCCAACAGCGCCCTCATGCGCTGCTATATTCTATATCCGCTGTATAAAATCGTTCCATGTGAAGCACACAACCAATTACCTGCATTGGTCAAATTTATTATTTAAAAAAAAATCCGAGAAAGACAACATGACAAGATTATGCTTATTGATAGCACTCCAATCTTCTGTATCAGCGGGCACCATGAAGAAAAACCCTTGCTCAAAGAAGCTCTGTCAAAATGTAATACAGACCTCATTGATTCTGTTGTTTAATTTAACTTATTGTAGTGCTACTTCAAGATTCAAGTCGAGAATATTAATCATAAGCAGTGCCTTCAGCTTCTTAATTTACAAGGATGTTGTACTCCTTTTCTACATACCGCCGGAATGTTCTCGTAAGTTAAAAAACGCGTTTCAAGCTGACCTTTCATAACGTTTTTTAAAGAGTACAAAAAGATCAGTGTGGCAATCTAATTCAACCACTGGCGTCAGAAATTCCAAAAAATGAAGTCAAAATAAGCGACATGATTCCACTTTCGAGCGACGAACTATCCGAAAAAGTCGAAGAGTTCTTTGAAAAAAACGAAGGACAACTTGAGACGAGGTCCGCTGAGATTCAGTGTGCCGGCAATATGGAAGCTGCGTCAAACATCATCATTTCTGGAATAGTTATATTCGTGGCAACTATTGGTGGAGCAATGATGTACCTCAATCGAAAATTGTAAGTCCATATTGACGTCAACGAGGAAAATATCTAGCTATAAACGCCGACGTGTTCCAGTTTGTTCCACTCGAAGCAAAGCATTCACACGTCGTTGTCCGAGATAATTCCTTAGCTGACAGCTTATCCCGGTTGGCCTTTCTCAGAAAGTTATTTTGTATTTAGCAACGAGCGCGAGTTAAAGTTCAAGCGATTGAGAAGCAACAAACAGAATAATACAAAACAATGTAGCTCCAGCTCGATGATCGGTTCTGTTGCGATCGGAAGCACGATTCCTCTTCTAGCGTCAGAAAATAAAGGCGTTATCGGATCTGACGAAAGTCCCAAAGAGCAAGACGATAACTGTAGTGCAAATTCAAGATCAGATGGATGTAATCCAATATCAAAAAAATAAACAAACGTGACATGTAGCTAAAAAATTGTTCATATCTATTTCTGTTGCTCTTATTGCAAATAAAACTTGGTGGATATTTTGCTCTCAAATTAAAAATAAAACAAAATGCATCAGCAACCCGGTATGTATTTGTGAAAGAAACGTAATTTTTTCGAATTTATTAAGAACCACCGTTTTTCAAACAGAAGGAAGAAAAAGACAGAAATTTGAGCGAATAAAAATGATTTTAATATAGAACTAAATTATCGTTCCGATTTTGCAAAAGCGATTTATGGGACAATCGTAATTTAAAGTAATCTCGAAGCATTTTCATACAGTTGTTAAACGCATTCAATGATTGATTGCGCAGAACATAAGAGGCAATCATCCAAAAGATTTTTACTGGAGAGGGGACCAAGGAAGAGGCACCATCAATTTTGTTTCGAAGCTTTTGATCAGAGGTGTCTAAAAAACCTTATAACTGTTTCTGGCTTAGAAAACTTACTGTATTTCGGACATGAGTAGCCCAGGCAGGATGATTCCATGCTTTTGAGCGAGTTTCTTCTCGATCTTTTAGATCTTTGTAACTCCAAAGATGGTGAACCAAATTGCTTAAAAAGCGCTATTTTCAAGATATGAAATGGTTTACTAACAGTGGTCCCGCATTAGTAAAGAATCCAGTTACAACTTCATCTTGTGAGCGACACTTGAGTCCGATATTCGCCCAGTTGTAGTGCCATTCACCAATGCTGCCGGACTTGAGTTTGTAGCTTCGCATTTCGTACGTTGAATTGCCAGTTTTTGGAACAGGGTCTGGCATGTGATCGAACTGGACGAGAAGTTGATTTTGACGAGATCGCAGTAACTTTCGTCTTTCTTCTCGATATTCTTCAAATTGTTAAATATTGGTTAAATTCCTCCTGTAAAAATAACCTCTGTATTTTGAATTAGCTTCAACATTAAACTCGCTTTTCTGAAGCGCTGCGTATCCACCGGAGTACTTCCAGATATGAATAACTTCATCTTCAGTTCCAAAAGTAACTTGAAACGATCCAACAAGTGTCTGAGGAAGATTTTCATCTTTGTGAAGATTTACAATGTGCTCATTGAGGAGATCTAAATAGTTCTGCTGTTCTTCGGGCTTCACGCGATGACTTTGTATTTTGTAGATAAGAGCTGACTTGTCTTTGCCGATTTCTGACGAAAATGCAGCCTGAAAATGGTTAAAATATGATGACTTTGAAAAAATCTCAACATTTTTGGAGAAAAACTGGCTTCTCACACCGACAGTCAAGGTCCTGATTCCCCTTGAAAATGAGTTCATTCTAAATAGAAACAGTTGCATACATGAGTTTTTAAATTCCTTGTTGTTATCCGTGGTTGATGCCAGAATAAATTTTGAACAAAAGAACACCCAGAGGGCTATCTCTTTGACTTCTTAGATTTTTTCTCCTTCTTTTCTTTTTTCTCCTTTTTCTTCTTTTCCTTTTTGGACTTTTTCTTCTTTGACTTTTTTTCCGACTTTAAAGTATAACGAATCGTTATTAACGATAACAAAAAATGCTCTAGAACTTAAAAAAATGTGGACTAACCATGACTTCCCAGCAATTTTCATCGGAATCTGATGAAATTACTTGCGCGTCATTTCCGCCTAGTGTCGGAAACTCGGTCGCATTTGAAATCTTGAATTCCGCTGGTAAAGCTGGTGCGGTTGAATCGAAATCATCCATATCCTGCTCCAGCTTAACGTTTGACGTATTTTTTGAAAGCTTTTTGGAACTTTTCGTAGTTTGACGATCTTTTTTAGACGTAAAGACGAACTTAGGCTTCGTAAATTCGTCATCGGATTCAACTTTTTCAGCTTTAACATAATCTGTTTTCGCAGGAGGGGCAGGGATCGACATCGATCCCTGACGGGACCACTGTAATGGCGCTGGACCAGCTCGCTTCGCAGCTTCAAGCTGTGGCTCAGCTTCAAGTTTACTAGTACTAGTTTGCTCCGGTTTCTTTTTTATAGTTAGAGCACTGGAATCATCGTCTGAGCTTTCATTTTCCGACTCCGAGTCACTTGATCCTGCGATTGGGTTTAGCTTGTAATTATAAGAAAAAAAATACTGAAGCACGAATTGTAAACCAAAAACTGAATCCGAAAATATCGACTTGAATACATCTACAGGGGGCTTATCCGTTGGAGCTACTGTTGTCATCTTTTCCGCGACTTTCTCTTGTCGCTGCTTGATACGTAGTTTCTTCGCACTGATTGTCGTGGAATCCGCTTTTTCCGGTTCAGCAAATTTGGAAAATCGAGAAGGCTGTTTTGACATCGGCTAGATAAAATGCAAATCTATCCAGAATGTAGAAAATTTGTAACTTTACCTTTGTTTGCTGGTTGAGATCTACTTCTCTTACAATCGTCTTTACTGTTGATGGCAATCGGCTCTCAGCAGATCCTGGAACGGGTCGCGGATTTATTTCAAATTTCGTTTTGTCCTCCCGCTGGACTTGTTTTTGAACAAGCTCGCGCTTCAGTTCCATCAGACTTTTCCTAGCTGGAGCTTGTTGCGTTTGAGCAGAAGAAAATTGATCTTCTTCCAATTTCATCAGATCGGCAGCAGAAGCAAGACCTCCAGATTGGATTTTAGCTTCAAGTGGTTTCGCCGGCGCTTGCTTGACTTCTTCTTTCGGTTCAGAACCGGCTTCTTCGGCTTTGAAAAGTCCCATCTGATAGTCGCTCGCGCCAAAAATGTCTTGGACGGTTTCTTCTGCAGCTTCATGTTGTCTAAGAACAATTAGATTTTAGATGGATATTTTCTGACTCACTTATTTTCAGCTTCTAACCATGGACAGCCGATTTGAGTTGATCCTGGGTATGGTTCCGGGACATTGAATCTTCGACATACAATCTTCGATGGGTACCAGTCGTAGCACTCATGCGTCATTGCGCCGAAGAAATTCATCTTTACAGCATCAATTTTTTCCTTTGGTATGTTATTTGATAAATATCGACCGTAAATTTACTGTTTTACCTGATACATCTTTTCCCGCTTTGATCTTGCCAGTGAAACATTTACATCTTTATCCTGAAACTGCGCGCGCTTGAATCTGTTTTTCATTATTTCAGTGATCGCAGATTTCTGAGTAGCTGCACGCTCGAATTCCGCCTTCTCTTTATCGGTTTCCCATTTCGTGAAATCATCTGAAATTCATGAATGACAATTGTAAATTTCATTTGAAAAACGATTTTCGACGAAATTTTATTAAAATAAGCAAATTACCTCGTGCGAGACCGTCATAAGGATTTAGTTTGCCATCCTTGACATTGATGCAGTATCTATTGTATCGCTCTTGCTTTTCATGGTCTTTCCATTTACATTGGAAATTAATTTCAGACTGAACATGAGTTTCCACTTGCTCCCAGCACTAATTTCAATTCACGGAGAATGACTAGAGCATGATTCTAATTCAATGAATAATTTAATATTTAATGAAACTTTTCCTTTGGCTCTTCCTTTTTAATATTCGGCGCGGGCTCATGGAGCATGTGTGCACGCTGTTCTACGGACAGCTGCGTGTTTTTTCCACCTTTGACGTACGATGGAATATTGACTTTGTACTTGGAAGCCATTTCGTCCACTGATCGCGCAATATCTTGACAAGCATGAATTATGATTGCCGATTTGCAATCGTGATCGAACTCGTGTTGACCTGTATATCCTCTGGGAATATCCGGCATTTTAAGTTTTTTGTTTTTCTTTACAGGGCGTCCTCTGACAAATCCCTCCAAAGCATCGTTGTATCCTCCCTCAATTTTGGGACCTTTGAGGGCAAAACGTGAGCGGAATTTATTGTCCTCTTCCATTTTCGCTCGTCGTTTATCATTTAGGATTTCCTTTTCTGTCTTTATGTCAAAGTTGTAGTTCATCATCGAATCCTGTGCGTAAATGTCAGAGTCTTCTTCTTCAAGTGCGCCAACGCCGAATGCTTGCCCAGCAATATTCATTTTACGTCCTTCGACGGTGACAGATAACGCCTTTGAATTCGTTGCCATTTGCGAACCAAATGCCGAGACGCCCTTGAAGCCCAAACCTTTGTTGTCTGACTTGGCCTGAAATGAAATCGGGCAGCAGTCTTTGGGCGCAAACGTTATCGGCTGATTAGCTTCAAGTGCTTCTCGGGAAGGCATTGCGGGGCCGATTCTTTCGCCGAGATTTCCGTGAAGCTCAGATTGCTTAGCCCGCTTCCGCGCACCAATTCCTTGGCCATCCTTCCAGCCTAATTTTCGCAGAAGTTTATTGCCCCAGTTGCTTTCGGAACCCGAAACAATCTTCGTCGCTGCTGCAAGTCCCAGTCCAAGGGTGAACTTCAATGCGTCGGAGTCTTTCACGCCGCTATCAGCAAACACGTCAGCTTTACCAAAATCCGCTCGCGCTTGAATCTTCCTGTGTGCTATTCCGAATTCGCCGAAATCATCGTCATCCATGAAGTCCTGTGGACGTTGTCTTTTTTTCTCCCCTTTTTCTTTTCTCGAAGATTTGAATTCTTTCGGCGCCCATCCTTCCGCGCTGCCAACAGTGTTCCAATGACCGGCGGAGAAACCGCCAGTGAATGCACCATGAAAACGTTGCTTGCCATCAATTTTGAAAATGTCATCTTCACGTTTACGACTGGATTTTACAAGTTCTTTTCCCGTGTGCTCATCTTGCAAGAGCGGAAGCGAGTGGCCGAAGGTATTGAATCGTTTGGTATCAATGCGCGGGGTGTTCATTTTGCATTCTAGACGAGTAAGCGCAAGTCATCGTATTGTGCATTTGTAATAACCTGCTACAAATGTACCCTGATATTGAAGTAATTTGGAATAACTCTCAAATTGTAGAGGAAACTCAGCCAACAAAATAAAAATCCACATCTGTATTACGTATAAGCTCCAGATGAAGGGAAAATAACTTTCATAGAAAAAAGGCCCGTTTCATGCCAGGACGTCTGTCCATAAAGTGGTAAAAACAAACAACTTGATAATATTTTTTTTAATGTATTTATTTTTATCGGACAAAAATGAAGAAAACATGAAGTTGTGGCACCACTGGTGCTATTTTCAAAATTTACAAATAAAAAAGGAGCAGTTGAGGAGGTGAGGAGAAGATCAGTTAAATTGTAAGTTGAACTCAAAGTCAAGAGTTGTGCATTGGTGAAGTTTAGGTGCTAGTTACAGGAAAGAAAGCAAAACACTTTAGGTCAGAAAAATTTCTTAAAAAAACGATTGGAATTATTACGAACTTGGAGAACAGTTAATCAACGAAATGTTCAATTTTCGATTATTATTTTTTTAAATCAGATTTAAACAATCACAGATATTTTCCTTGAGTAAGGCTTTAGTTGAAACTCTTCAAGACATTTTTTCTAATTGAAGCCTGTCTGACAAGACATTTGTAATCTTTTCATTTTCGAATTCGATGAGCTAATCCATGGCGACTTTTCTTCTAGTGCCAAAAGGTCCGTCCCAAAATTGTGAAGAAATTCCAAACGCTGAAAAGTCATGAATTTATCCATTTTTCCGCTCTTACTCTTGTTTGGATCTATAAAATGGTGGCCAACATGTGCCCTTCTGATGTTATCGAGTAAAGAGCCTTTCGCAAAATCGCCATGATGAGTGAAGTAGTGCATAATATCGTAAGCGACGTATCTGAAAAGTTTATTCGAGTTAATTGTTAAATTTGACTAAAATAACCCAAAAATGGCGCCTGAGATGAGTCCTTCGCCAGCTTCTGGTCCAGATAAAGCGTGGAGAAGATTTCGAAAGCCGTATACAATGACGGCAGCGGGAACAACGGGGAATACAAGTCGACCCTTATCGAATGGTACCTAAAGATTTGAATAAAAATGAATTTTATCATGAGAAAAACTACCAGGTCTTACTCAAAAGAGCTGAAAGCAAGCGGTAAAGCAAATGTAGGTTATTACCTTGTGATGCTGTCCATGCATGATAAAATGAAAAGTAATCCAAAACTTATTGTCCGTCAGTAACGACAATAAGCCCGATTGTTCATACGGAATCAAGTGGAAAACGAATCTGTGTAGCACATATTCTGTCAGCGTCCAAAGTCCAATACCGAACAAGAATAAAAGTGCAGTCTCGAAGGGAGAAAAACCACCAGAAACGCACTTCGATGCGAAGAAGCAAACGATTGGAATCCAGAATATGGGCACAATGTACCATTTATTATTACTAAAGTACTCGCAGAAATCGCTATGGAAGAGCCGCAACGGGCGATCTGTAGGCGTCATAATCCATTCCTAGAAAAAAATCACATTATTGTAAAAAGGGTGATTTAACGCGAAAAACGTCGTTGTAACACAAAAAGTATGTTTTTCTGACACTAATAACTTTCCAAAAATGATAAATTGACACAAAATTTCAGTAAAAATTCGAATGTTTACTCACTGTATATCTTTCTTTGAGGTCCCCAACTTGCCATAAGACAGGCTTTGTCCAGTCAACAAATCCGTCATTATTAGGCAGATTGAGTTTCGGCGTTTCAAAATCGGGATATTCATCGGCGAAACCAACTCGGAATTCTGATAACCATTTCATCGCAAACGGGCCATGTCTGTGAGAAGGTCCGTTCATTGCATTTGTGATATCCTAAACAAGAATTTGAGCAAACAATCGAAAATAAAAATATTTTAAGTACCTTTTTGTTGAACGCTTTGAGGTATTTACTACCTCCAGGATGGATTTCAGAAAAAGATGTAACATCATAAACGCCTGTTCCATGCGTCACCAGAATCTTTTCTTTCTTGTCCGACTCGTTTTCGTTGTCATCTTTCATTCTTTTAATATAAAAGTTATGAAGTTTAACGCAACAAAAATCGGCCCCGCTTTCGGGCGTGTATTTGAAACATATCTCTGCTAGATTTTACGAAAATATATATCTTTTTTTTTGGCAGCAGGTAAGTTCAAAGTAAAAATGCTGTTCATTGACCGATATTTGGTAATACAAAAATAAATCGATTTTTGGCTTCAGATGATTGCGCAACTTCTCCGCGCAGTGCGAGCATTCGAGAATAAAAACTATCAATTACTTTTACTTGGAGTACAGTACAGTTTCAATCTCTTTGTTTCGCGCGTGCTGCTTTCGTTCTTTCTAGCGCAATAGTTTTTAATTGAAATTATTTTTATTGCTTTTAGAAAAATCTATCTAAAAGTAATCAAAATAGACAGTAAAACTTAAAGAGCTAGTAAGGTGAGTCAAATTATAATTACTTCTTTTTATCTTTTATCGTAAAAAAATCTATTATCAGAACTTCAAATTTTGAAGTCATAAAAAAGACCATTTTCCTGAAGATAAGTTTCCGCATTTGATTTAATCTCTTCTTTTAATTTTTCGATAATTTTCTGATCAATTGTGTGAATTTGCCGGAGCTTTTGAGCATCGCTCTATGCAAATTACGTAAAATTATCAAATATGTCACGCAAATAGAAAGAGAATCACCTCGAAGCCGCCGCTCTCTTCGTAAAGCCGAAGTTGCTCTTTAAAACCCTCGTTTGGATTCACTACTTCGCGGCATGAACGAAGAGAGTTAAGTACTGTAAGCCAGGATAAACCGGTTATTGTGCAAAGATATGCTGTCGAGATTGTTGCCGAGCGTGATTTTCCCATCATACAGTGTACTGAGGATAATTTTAAACCCCTTTTCGAAATCTTTTTTTTTACCTAGAAGATTCCCATTATCAATCCAAAGGCCTTCGTGTATGAACTCTGATGTCATCGAAAAATACTTTGAAATATTTGTCTGTTTCTGGTCTTCTTCGGTGATAAGAAACCGTTTACAGCGAGTTGTTGAGAGTGTCTCTGTAAACTTATCGTTTTTTGATTTGTCGAGTGAAGAGCTCTGTTTCTCGGAGAGGATACTAACAAGATGAGTAATCTCAGCCCCGCTCAGTTTTTTCTTATCAGTCGCATCTCGGATTGAGCCCAGGTATAATTGAATGTTTTCTGATAATCGAGAAGGTCCGACTCCCATCAAATTCTGAAATCATTTAATAAAGATCAGAAATTGAAGGCTGAGCGGCAGTGAATCAAAAGGCAGCAATGCAAACCGCACTAAGTACTATTCAACGGCTTTATTGCAAAGTTTTCTAACTCGATCATTTTTCGGTCGTCTTCCTCGTTGATTGCACCAAGAATAATCTGAGAATGGATTTTATTATATAATATATTTTTTAATCGAAAAATGAGATTTGAAAAACAATCCTTGAGCTGATTGATGCAATGGTTAATCTCCTCCGTGGCTTTTGGCTTTGGAACCTTATAATTGGCAGCTTCTGTGGTTAGCATGTGAATCTGAGAGTGGGATCAGAAAATTGTCGAGAGCTTTTTATTTAATTATGATCTTAAAAAACTGTTTATTTATCATCCCAAATCAATCCTTCAAGAACAGAATCGTTTGAATAAACACAACAGGCTCTTGAAATTCGATTCACTTCTTTATAAAATGCAGCTTATTTTGTTTTATTTCATTTTAATCAATTGACTGTCGTGAAGACAAAACTTTCCTTGCTTATCAGGCAGTTTCTTCGCCGTTCTATGTGCCTTCTGGAGATCAGCAATGATCCAATTGTCCTTCGACCACACAATAGTCGGCGTCGAATATGACCTTCTCTTCGCAAAGTCATCTACCAACGGATAATCTTGTTTTGCGGAACTGTCCGCGAATACCACTGAAACAGTTATACTTAATAAGAAAAACTTGAACCCTATCGAGACAATTTTCTTCGACCTAGTAAACTCACAAATAGTTCAGCAATATCGATCATAAAGGGCCTCATTGGTCTGACAAAAGTTCTCATTCATTTTCTGAAAATCATTCTAACCTTGAAAAAACAAAGAAAAATATTATTTCCGAACTCACCACAAGACTCTGTTTCAGAATCGAAAAATGAATTTTACCTGCTTGACATTTCCTGCGTGATCACGCAGATTTTCACTTTACACTTTTTTAGTGAAAATAGAAATCGGTGAATCTCATTTTCACTTTTTTCACTTTGCGTGAATCTCATTTTCACTTTTTTCACTTTCTGTTTTCGCGTGATCACGCATGAGATTCC
>Ga0115008_10004549_pt1 | contig 11517 bp, 5 predicted proteins | sample FraStrMetagenome_FD_87164 | JGI IMG/M metagenome (GOLD analysis project Ga0115008, IMG submission 87164) | Marine eukaryotic phytoplankton communities from Arctic Ocean - Fram Strait ARC3M Metagenome | ecosystem: Environmental > Aquatic > Marine > Oceanic | place: Fram Strait | collected 2012-06-18
GCTTGTTGGTGCATTAACTGTTAATGTATATTTGTTGCTTCCAATATTTGTGTTTCTTGCAAAAGTAATTTCAGTTGAAGAAAATGTTGCGGTAGGACTTGCATTATGTGTTGTTCCATTACCTATTTGAACAGTTCCTCCTCCGTTTGTTATATAAAAAGCACCTCTATTTCCATTTAAACCATAACCACTGAATCTAGCATTACCAGTTGCAGGGGTGCCATTTGTTACATCAACATCATCAGCAATAAATACGTTAGCGGCTTTTACTTGACCTGTAAAAGATGCATTTCCATTTTCTGATCCATCTAAAGTTAAAGCAATTACATTTGTTGTATCATCCTTAACTCTAAATTTTATGTCTTTATTGTTTGCGTTATTTGCAATGTATAAATCATTTCCAGTATCTTTTTCTATAAAAGAATCTTGGTCACCATTTATATTTAAAACTGCATTTAAGCCTGTAGCGGGTGCTATTGTTAAAGCACCTGTAAGACTTCCTCCACCTATAGGTAAATACAATCCATCGTGATCGCCATGATCTGTAGGGATGGTGGTATTACCAGCCATAGCTGTAGTTGATGTTGTACCTATTACTAAAGCATCAGTTATACCGTAACCAGCTATTGTAGTTGGTGTGGTAGCTATTTCTGCAAACGTTGGAAAATGGCCTGTATGGAAAACTTGTCTTGTACCACCTGTATTTGCAAAATACAATTCACCAATTCCGTTTCCTATGTAAACATTGTCATCTGTACCGTATCTTATTAATCTCCTACTAGCTCCAGAAGCGTCTTTAGCGTAATATGATTCATTATTATCTGCCCTGAACGTTGTCGCATATGAATTATCAACGCCTGTTAAATCACCTGATATATCAGCGTCACCATTTATATCTAGACTAGTACCTTCTAATTCCGTACCAGAAATTTTTCCTGTAGATGTTATTGCTCCTGATCCTAGAGTTCCACCTATGGTAACAGCACCGGTACTTTCAGCTATTGTAAGTCTAACGTCATCACCAGAATCACCACCTACAGTTTCTTTTATTAAAAACCCTACGCCTTCGTCTACAATAACGTCAAAAGCTAAATTGCTACTATCTGAGTCTTCTAACCTTATACCTGCTTGACCAGTGTTCTTAACATGTAATTGGACTGCGGCGTTTGGTACATTAGATATACTACTATCACCAATCATCATCTTGCCATTTACTCTAGCTTGCCCGTGAACCTCTAGTTTGTTAGCAGCGTTAACTGTTGTAGAGTTTACTGCTAGCTGAGCATTAACAAGTATGTTACCACTAAAAGTACCTCCATTTTCTTTTGATACATAATCTGTAATAGCAGCTGGTATAGTTGGTTTATTAAGTATTAGGGCATCACCACTAGTTGCATTCCAGTCCGATTGTACATTTTGTTCTGCGTCTACGTCAGCAAATGCTGTTGGTAAAGCACTTATGTCTACACCATCAACTGTACCGTTTGTAGTTATATTTCCTGGTACATTTATATCTCCAAAGAGATTTAGTTTACCATTTTGATCGTAAGAATGTACTGTTCTCCTACCGGAAGGATATCCACCCCATATCTGCATACCGTAAATTGGAATACTGTATCCTGAGTAATCAGTTCCGGAACCACTGTATGTGCTCCAGTTAGGTGTAAATTCTATTCTTATTTTATTGTAGTGACCTGTGGATGTAGTATTGGTTTCGTGCCAACCTATAGTACTGAAAGGTAGATACATGTGTCCTGGCCATGATGATACAGTTGTAGCTGATGAAGTATGTTGTATCCAAACATTATCAGAACATCTTCTTTTCCATACGTGCACCTGGGTGTTATGACTTTGGCTAGACCAGTAAGCCACCATTGCATTTGCAAAAGAGTAACCGTAAGCGACAAACTCTACTCTAAATGAATTGTGTGAGTTTGGTATAGCAACAGTAGAGTTATTAGTTCTTAAAAACCTACGCTTCTGATCGTCACTATAGCTGGTTACCTCTGCATAATCACTCTCACTAGTACCGGTTGCTCTTGTAAAAAATGTAAGATCAGCTAAGTCATTATAGCTATTGGCTAAAGTTGTTTGAGGTTTAAATTGATTTTCAAACAAAGCCATCTCTGTTACAGTAGGGGAACCAAGGTTGTTTCTTGGTACACCGTCGTTGGTTTGATTGTATTTAGTTGCGGAAATAGCCTTAACCGTAGTACCACCACTTATATCAGCATTACCGTTTATGTCTAGTGATGTTGCTTCTATTTCGCCTGATACAGTTAATTGTCCACCGGTTAAAGTTAGAGTATTACTACTATGTGTTAATGAAACGTCACCGTTAAAATCAATAACACTTCCATCACCAAAATATATATTATTCCATCTATAACTACCATGGCCTAAATTGTAAGCGTTGGTAGTATTTGGATACATCTGAGCAGCATCGATAGTAACTCTTGAAGCATTATTTGCTCTAAAAGCCATTTGATTATCAGTGCTAAAATCTACCATATCAGTAGAATCCCTACCTATGTAATTAGCGCCTACATTAATATCACCTGAAAAAGTTGAGTTTCCAGAAGCATTTAAAGTTAATGTAGGTGTAAATGTTCCACCTTCTCCAACCCAAGAGTTTCCGTAACCAAATTTTAATTGACCATTGACACCCATTATCATGGATGGTTTATTAGTCCCTGCCGAATCTTGATTACCTATAAGTATATGTTGAGCAGTTCCTGTTTCTGTAATTCTTATTGCTCCTGCAAATGATTTAAGTCCTGTTATTGTTTGTGCTCCTGTTGTATATACACCGTTAGTAACTGTATCTGCATTTCCAGTTACATCCCCTGTTAGATTTCCGGTAACATTTCCAGTTAAGTTACCTGCAAAGTTCGGAGAAGTAAGAGTGTCTGAAGTTCCGTTGTATGTAACACTTGGGTTGTTGTATATATCCCCACTAGATTCAACCTCAACTAACATTGGATATGTACCGCTAAAGTCTGAATTTATTATAACTCTAGTAGCAGTGGTTGCTGTAGCTGCATTTCCTGTTGTATCTGCGGCATTATTGGGTATATCCCCAGAAACTAAACCGTAATTTGTTACGCTCAACGTTGTAGCGGTTAACGTATCAACTCCGCTTAAGTTACCACTTATATCAGCATTGCCATTTATGTCTAAACTTGTACCGGTTATTGAACCTGGTACTACAAGAGCATTAGTAGACTCTGTCCATTTTAAAAATGAATCTGCTCCAAAATACCCTCTAAGATTATCAGTACCAGTACCCTCATCAAGAGAAAGTCTCTCATGAGTTACATTAATATTGTAATTATTTGCATGCCATGTTTTTATTTTAGGTACAGCCCCTGATATTAAAAACTCAATATGATTTGAACTAGTACCGCCTGCAAAAGTATTATTACAGTACCAAGTTCCATTTTCATTCCAGAAAACTGCTACAGAGACTTGTTCTGTTCCTGTTCCTGATATGTGACCAGTCATTCTATAAGCACCACCTGTTGGCAAAGCACTACCGTCACTTGTTACGAGTGTTGCAATGGTTGTAATACTTGCTGCGTAGGTTCTACCCCATTCCTCTCTATCAACAACTCCTGCTTGGGTTATTTTACCGTTTACAGTTAAATCCCCGGTAACAGTTCCTCCACCTATAGGTAGATATAACCCGTCGTGATCACCATGATCTGTAGGTATTGTAGGCTTATTAAGTATTAGTGCATCACCACTAGTAGCGTTCCAATCAGACTGTACGTTTGCTTCTGCATTTGTTGGTGCGTGTGTAGATGTTGAATGGGTAAATGCTGCATCCCAATCCGTAATTTTACTTAGTGGTGCATGATTAGTTGTCCATACTTCTGTCCAATCTTGCCAACCTGTTCCTTGAGGTGAAGCATTATTTTGATTATACTGTCTGATCCACATACCAGACTCAGAGTAATCTTCATTTGTGCTTATTTGTAAAGCATTACTTACGCTACCACCTAATGTGTATACAGAACTATAATTTATAGGTCTGTTTGAAGTAGCATTGTTAACTGTGTGTGTGCTAAATATAGTTCTAACGTCACTATCTAAATCATCTGATGCTGTGTAGTGTTTTGGTTTAAATGTTAGATTTCCAGAAACAATACCATCTCCAACAACATGAAGTTTTGCGGTTGGACTAGTTATTCCTATTCCTACGTTGCCGTTTGATAGAATGGTTAATTGTGTATTAGCCCCTTTTTTAAAGTAGTATTCTCCGTTACTTTTAAAATCTAAAGAACTACCTGTACCTTCTATAAAATTATTTACGTTACCGCCAAAGGTTAGTCTACTAGTAATCCTTGCTGTACCGCCTACTTCTAGTTTATACCCAGGGTCAATAGTACCAATACCTACGTTACCGTCTACTTTTACGGTCATTCTGGTTTTAGCATCTTGACCATCTTCGAATAATTCAAAGTTGCCTGCGGAATTCTGTCCAATAGACCAGTCTATAGTTCCTGCTGTTGCAAAACTTATACCAGAGTAATCACTCGAACCTGCTCTATCGATAATTACAGTATTTGCATTTCCTGTACCTGTACCTGTATTAATATGTAGTACACTATCCGGGCTATCTTCGTTTATCCCAACTCTCCCATCTGCTCTAACTTTAAAAAAGGGTGTATTTAGAGTTGATGCAGCACTATGTTGACTTATCTGAAAGAAAGTTGTAGTATCTGTATTGTTATTATTTGAATATAAATCTACAAATACATTATGATATGAGTTAATTCGTATATCATCACTATTTGTACCGTTTGCATCTACGCTACCAATACTGTGGTTGTTGCTGGTGTTTCCGTAAAATCTTATATATCTACCGCTATCTAGGTGTATATCTCCTTCATCAATATAAAGTGAACCGGTGAATTTATGTGTATCATCAGAAGTATCTCCAAACTTAGTTGAACCTGATTCATACATTATAGAAGCACTTACAAATTCTGTATGGAATTCCTGTGCTGTTACTTTACCTCCTACAACTATATCTCCTGTTGTGGTTATATTTGGTACATTTAGTGTATCTGTTGCTCCAGTAACTGAAAGCCATGAACTACTATACACATCCGCTCCATCGTGCCACAGTAGGTTGTAAGTCCCGCTAAATCCATCATTTGCCGTTACTGCTAAGTCCTGTGCTGCCCCGTAAATATTATCTGCATATATGTTTGCAAATCTCTGTGTGCCACTTCCTATATTGTATGTACTATCTAAACCTGGGTAGAAATGCCCGGTCTTAGTAAAGTACGCTCTTCGTCTTGGTGCATCTTGGTCAGATACTAATGTAGTCCAAAATTCTAACTGACTATCACCACCGGTACCGCCACTAGCTCTAACACCTCTAATTTGTGCGTTGAAATTAGTTAAGCTTCCTCCTGTTGCGGACGTATCAAAGACAATTGAACCTCCACCTCCATTAACATTTGTACCACTAACATCTAAGTATATGATAGAAGTAGGGGAAGATGACATTGTACTAGTAATATCAAGGTTTCCTCCATTTATTACGACATCACCTGCAAAAGTTGCGTTATTTGTTGAACTATCTAAAACTAATATGTTTGATGTTCCACCATTCCACTGTGCCCCTATTACTATATCCCCAGTAATATCTGCTTGTGCTGAATAGTTACTACCTCCTGAGAATATTTCAACTCTACCTTTTGTGTTAGTTGTTCCACCACCTCTTGTACCGCCTGATAAACTTATGTAAGCACCATCAGAAAAAACAGTACCACCTCCTAGTCTTAAATCATAAGCAGCATTATTTCTAAAAATACCTCTAGTACCTGCGGTGTCATCTATTACAATTGTGCTGCTATTTAAAACTCCACTTATATCAGCATTACCATTTATGTCTAGACTAGTTCCTTCTAATTCAGTACCGGTTATTTTACCAGTTGACGTTATTGCTCCTGATCCTATTGTACCTGCAAAAGTTGCGTTTTGTGAGGTGTCTAAAGTTAAAGCAGTGTTATATCCGCTAGTTCTAAATACTAAATACCCAGTAGAATTAGTAGCGTTAATATAGTTAGCAGAGTTACGTAACATAGTGATATTGGAACCTGATGTTGTTCCTACATTCAAAGCACCAGATATCTCCGCTGCACCGTTTATGTCTAAACTTGTACCTTCTAATTCAGTACCTGTTATTTTACCAGTTGAAGTTATAGCACCAGAACCAATTGTACCAACAGTTATGTTATTAGTAGTGGTTGCACCTCTACCTGTTACTGAGTCTAGTGTATCTGTCTCTGTAAATGATGATGCAGTAACATTAGTTAAGTTACTACCATCTCCGTATAAATTATCTGCATATAAATTTTCCCAATACCTATTAGTAGCTCCTAAATTACGGCTGCTATCAGCATCTGGAATTAGATTACCTTGTATTTGAATGTTCGATGCTTTTATAAACATAGAACTTGTACTTGATTCTATGAGAGAGTTTCCAGCTGTTTGCTGAAGGATAATTCCATTCCCAAAAGTTGCAATGCCAGAAGTCTGAACTATGTTTCCATCCAGGGTAGTCGTACCATCTGCGTTTACATCAAATATGGGTACTCCTGAGATATCAGATACGGCAAAAAGAGTGCCTGTTAAATCATCTGTTATTGAGAATAATTGTCCTTGAGATCCCTGTATATCTAGTACAGTAGACCCTGATCCATGTACGATCAGGCCTTTTTTTACTTTGAATTCGTTTGCCATAATTTTTTATCCTTTTTTCATTGTCCAAAAGGTACGATTATAAATATGCTCTAGAATTGTATTAGTACTTACTTACTATATATCAAATCTGTTTTTGTATGCGTTGTAATTTTGTTTTACTTCTTCTGCTGATAATACTCTATCGTGTAGTCTAGCTACCGCTATTTTTCCGGTATAGTAGTAGGAAGTAGATGCTCCATGTCTTCCGAACGTAGCATAGTGTTGGGTGTTAAATGTGGTATAACTCCCTGTATAATCCTCTTCACCATTTAAGTACACTGTAATGTTTGTTCCGTTAATCACTAACGTAGTATTATACCATGTACCAACTGCTGGGAGAGTACCGTGTCCAGAAGTTGAAGTATAGTTACCTATTCTCCATGTATTTAACCCATTATCAGTCCAATAGTATATTCTATTATTACCGTTTTGCCCTGTTGAAAAAGGCATTCTAGACGAGTATACACCAGGTTTTAGCCACATATCTACAGTGTAAGCAGTAGATGCACCTATATCTTCATTGTTTAGTATCCCAGTTAGCGGTATATAGTCATCTGTACCGTCAAACTCAGGTTGCCCTGTTGAATCAAAAGATACATTTGATACATCTATATTTGTTGTTCTTTTTAAATCTATAAGAGACTGTGTAGATGATCTGCTTGTTGCTGTAAAAGGAGAAGGTTGACCTTTCAGTTCAACTTGTAAATTTCTAACATATATAGTGTCAGTTAAAGCCTGACCATCAGCACCTCTAAGTCCTATAGCAAGGTTAGAATTTGAATTAGCAGTAAAAGTCCCGGTGAAAGTTTTCCAAGTGCTTAAATCTTGAGTATCTGCAGCACTGATACTACCTAAGTTATTAACGTAGCTACCTAAGTTATCACCGTTTAGATTTAACATGTATACATTAGTAGTCGCTAAAGTTTTCATCTTATACTCATAACTTACTGTAACTGTTCCCCCACTTGTAATACCTGTATCTACACGCCAAGTTCTCCAGCCATTAGTTGATGTAAGCTCTAGAGTATTATCATAATCTGTAGAAACAGCTATTCCACCGCTCCAACCATTACCCGTCCAGTTACTAGTATTTATGAATGTACTCAGAGGCACTGCGTTAGTGGTTGGTTCACCAGGGTAAAACCTGGTTGAAGTATTATTATCTGCTACACCATATCCGGTATCGTATCCAAATACTAAATTATCTTTTATTAAATGAGGTCCTGTATACATTATATATCAAATCTATTTTTATATGCGCTAAAGTTTTGTTTTATTTCGTCAACTGATAGTTCTCTATTATACATTTTAAAAACAGGTATTGCACATGATAAGTAATAATTAGGGTATGTACGGCCTATATGAAGGTAAGCAGTTTTCGATGAATCTATTCTATTCCATTTAAAGTTAGGGGTATATGATTTGGATAATACTCCATTAACATATATTTTAACATTGCTATCTCCTACAACTGTCACTATATGTTGATAGGTGTTAGCTACGAAAGGAACTGTTCCTGAAAAGGTTGTGCCCTGCTCTCCAGCAGTTGCGTCTTCAACTCTAAAGTAAACAGCATTTCCTATATTATAATGCCACCAAAATCCATCTTTATCGGATTCTGTCGCATGGTCTGTTAATATACCCCAAGGACCTGCAGAACTAATAGATGTTGCATTAACCATACCTTCAATAGTTATATTACTAGCGTTTCTTACTATATCGTCTACATCTACTACTAACTGGTCGTTACTCCCATCAAAAGTAGGTTGTCCAGTAGAATCAAAAGAAATATTTGATACATCTATATCTGTTGTTCTTTTTAGGTCTATTATAGAAGCTGTAGATGAGCGTGTGCCTGAAAAGTAAGGGGTAGCGTGTGAGTTTAGCTCTGTCTGAGTGTCTGTTATATAAAAATCACTTCCTACCGTTAAACCTTCACCTGCAAAGTAAGGAAAATTACCATTAGCGGATGATGTTGCTGTAACTGTCATACTCACACGCTGCCAATCACCTGTCATCGTAAAGCTTGTGTTACCCCCCCAGTGAGACTTTATTTGAAATGTTCCAGTTCCTTTTACCCACGCAGATGTTGTGTAGGTATTACCCGAAGTGTACTTACTACCATTGTATTGATGAAAATGAACAGACCCGCCATTAACACCCATATACAGCTTGTTAGCTGAAACTATATTGCCGGTAGGCCCAACTACTGTTGTTGCTGTGTGGGTTACGGAATTACTAGACCAAGAGCCAAAAGTCCAACCAGTTTCTCCATTGCTAAAATCAGAGTTAGTGTACAAGTTAATTGTAGGCTCACCAGGATAAAACCTAGTAGCAGTCTCGTTATCTGCCACACCGTAACCGGTATCATATCCAAATACTAAATTATCTTTTTCTGTATTAGGTCCTCCTATAGTTGCCATACTACTCTTCTATTTGTTCAGTCCACTGTTCGGTTGAAAGTAATTCTAATATTTCTGAATGAGTATATTCTGTATATTCTTCACTGTATATGGAAGGTCTACCGTAAGTACCGGCTTCAATTGTATTACTTACTTCTTCTCCTGTTTCAATATCTTCAAAAGTTTCTGTGTAAGTTTCTTCTACTACAGTAACTTCGTATTTAATAAAAGTTAAAGTTTCATCTACAGACTTTCTTAATGACTCTGCATTTGATTCATGTACTTGATTAAAATCAATATCGTCTACTATACTTGTTGGTATAACCAACCATCTTCTATTTTCCAATCTCATAATTTATATATTAAATCTATTTTTGTATGCGTTAAAGTTTTGTTTTGCTTCTGTAGCTGTTAAAGCTTTTGAGTATATTTTTGCTACTGGGATTTCACCTTCAAGGTAGTAAAGCGAATACAGAGTACTAGATGCTCCTACCAGTAAGTTGTAGTTGTTATTTACATCCATTAAACTTCCTCCACTGCTAATAGCTTCTTGCACTCCGTTTATGTAAAAATGTCCGTTATTTGTCGTGTTACTGTCTCTAACCATTATAACATGAATGTAAGTTCCTAATAGATTACCAAATGTATTAGTTGTAAACCTTTCAACACCACTTGTCCCATCAGCTGTGGACCATAAAAATTTCTGGTGTCCTGTGTTGTAGTAAATCCCCATACCCGCATTTGCGCTACTAGCTCCTTTTTTTACTACAACTCCTTTATAGTGACCTGTACTTGTTGTGATATCCGAAGGAATATAAAGCACAGCTTCTATTGTAAAATTACCTGTACCAAAATCAGTAAAGCTAGTATCGCCCATGCTAATACGGTCATCCGTACCGTCAAACGTAGGTTGCCCTGTTGAGTCAAAAGAAACATTAGACACATCTATGTCGGCAGTCCTCTTTAAATCTATTAGAGAGGCTGTAGATGAACGTGTGCCTGAAACATAAGGTGTTACGTGACTTTTAGCTTCTAATTGAGGATTTTTTAACTCAAAAGAATGAGTATATGTAGTGTAGTCAGCACCATCCTGCCACCATATTCTAAGAGCATTACAATTTGAAGGCAAAGTAAAAGTCCACTCAGCTGTTTGCCATCCTTCAATGTCTTCAAGCCCGGTTTCTGCTGTGCTAGTAAATTTAATAGTATTCACATAAGAGCTACCAGAGTATCCTTGCAGTTGAAATCTAAAAGTAGGTGTTCCTGTAATTTTTTTAAACTGTATAGACACTGTATAAATAGTACTAGCAGTTAATCCAGATATAAGATGTGATTGTCTAGTATTAGAAGCAACATCTACTATCTTTACATGGTTTGGCGCTATGGTAGTTCTTGTGCCAATAGAGCTTTGACCAGAGCCATCAGTTCCTAATGTTTCTAAATTTGTAGTTACAAAATTAGTAGTATTTTCTCCAGGGTAGAATCTAGTAGCAGTACTATTATCTGCCACACCATACCCTGTATCGTATCCAAATACTAAATTATCTTTTATTAAATTAGGTCCTCTTGCTATTCCCATAATTGTATTTTATTAAATATACGAATTTATTTCCTAAATTCAAACTTACTCTTCTACTACTTGGTAAACTCTGTTTGTAGGATCTGCAGCTATAAGTTCATCTCTTTTTGTATTTGCTGCTTGTTCTGTTTCAAATGATTCTACAGTATCTCCGGAGTTTAATTTATAAACCCATATCTGTCTTTTTGCCCAGGATGGATCTTCCGAAAATGTATCTGTAGGTATTAATTGTTTTTGAATTTTAAATGCCATATCTTTTTATTTATATTGTTCTAACTAAACTTTTTATTATCCAATTATCTGATGTTGTAGTTGCTCTTAGTCTCATATCTGTTCCTGAGATGTCAACTGTGAGGGTTACGTCTGATGTATCTCCTAAATCGTTGGTTGATGTTTCTGTAAATTCTACATTAGTTCCATCATGTATTGCAAAGACTGTTCCAGCTCTAAGATTTGTTCCGTTTTTAATTACAAAGTCAAAGAATGCTGCATCGTAATTAGCTTTAACTACTGTTGCTATAGTTTCTGTCCCTGTGTCTACATCAAGATTTTCTTGGTTAGATATATTTACACCTTTGACCTGTAGGTCACCTTCTATATCTAGTTTAGCAGTCGGACTAGTCGTCCCGATTCCTACGTTATCTTCTACGTGAAAATCTCCATTGTTTACAAAAACACCAGAGCCTTGAGTATATACTCTTAAGACATCAGATAAATCTGCTTTTTTTACTCTTATTCCTAAAGAACTTCCAACAATATCTAACTTAGCTCCAGGAC
>Ga0115008_10004550_pt1 | contig 11517 bp, 11 predicted proteins | sample FraStrMetagenome_FD_87164 | JGI IMG/M metagenome (GOLD analysis project Ga0115008, IMG submission 87164) | Marine eukaryotic phytoplankton communities from Arctic Ocean - Fram Strait ARC3M Metagenome | ecosystem: Environmental > Aquatic > Marine > Oceanic | place: Fram Strait | collected...
CGTTAAATTTGATAAGTGGCAAACCTTGTTATAGTGAATCTGTTTCGGAAGTCGTGGCTCAGAAAAGAATATAAGATTGGGTTTAGAACTGCGTTAAAGTACGCCAACACGAAGGTGAGGTCTCTAGTTATACTGTTTTAGTTTGAAGAACTGGAATACAACCAGCATATGGCGGGCGCATAACGAAACAGATGATAATCATCCGAGTCAAATGTGAGCTGATTTTATGCGAATAACAATCAAAACATTTTTTGATAAATAAAATCATAACTTCAAAAACTGAAACATGCCCTTTTTACGGCCATAATTCCATTTCGGCAGCAGAACTCTGATTAAAAAAACTCAACATATACGGAATCCTGCAGTGACAATTTCCAGAATTTCATCCCTGCTCGAGAGCATTTTATTTTATTCTTCAGCTTCTGAGTCAGATGATTCAAGAAAATAATAATTGAATGACAACTGAGAATTCGACAATAAATACGATATTTATTCACTTTGATGTCTGTTCAAAGATTGTAACTTTGATTTTTTAAAAAAAGCATTTGTGTGGCAGAAAATGAAAAATGCAGTCGAAAATGCAAAATTTAATTTAGAAAAGCTATTGAAGAAAACGAGATAATTCTTGAACTCTAAAGGGCGCGCGCGAGTAACGAGAAACAATTTTTTAGAAGCATAATTTTGTTGTTGTTGATTTCAGTTTTCAATATTTTCAGAAATTTATTCAACTTTTTCTGATTTTCTCTGTCTGTTTATATTGACGTCGAGCTCGATCTCGTCTTCGTTTGCTGGATAGCCTTTTGGGTGGTAGTACACGCCAGAGTAGACGTTCAACATTAGTCCGACAAAGGCGCCGATGAACATGATGACGACCCATTGAAGAATGTAGCTGATGTTCGCGCGTGAAAACTCTTCGAAGCCGAATTTGATTTGGACGAGAGTTTCGACGAGGACGGTCATGATGTACAGCTGAAGATGGAAAAATTATTTGTCGAAAAGGAAGTTAAAAATTTACCCAGCAGTGATTTCCAAGACGCTTGCATCGAGGATCAGTTACATAAATGTACCACTGTTTGATTGCAGGCATTGAGCAAAGACCCATAAACAGAATTCTGCCCCAGCACATCCAATTATGGCCTTAAAATTTCTATTATAAATTCAGTAAAAATTGCAAATAATTTCTTGAATTCAAATTTTTGTTTTAGAATTTCAAAAACATGAAAATTTGATCAAAATCAAAAATTATTTATGAGCTTATGATTTAAAAAAAAAGAAAAATCAAGAAATTCTTTTAAAAAAATATCAGCTTGTGATTTACCTGGATATCTGAAAAAATGCTTCGAGAAAAAAGTATTGAGCTCGACAATCTGCCAAAGCATCATTATAATGAAAAGCGCGAGTGTGCGCCCGATCGGATGTCTGTAGTTGCCATGCAGCCAGTCCAGTCGTCCCCATGATTCGGGAGTAAATTGAAGCAGACAACGCTTGAACTTCTTCTTTCGCGAGTCGATTTCTAGCACGCTCTCCCATCTGTAGCGACGCAGCTCCAGAAACTGACCGACAATCATTCCAAGCCAGATTCCCCCGCCATTGCAGACGACGACATCGAGAATCCAATGATCCCACCAACATTCCTAAAATTTAAAATAAATTTCATTTGGTTAAAACTTACAAATTGTAAATTGGCCAAAAAAGCCAAAATTTTAAACAATTTAAAGTTGGCCAAAAACTAACCTTGAAATTAGGAAGAATATGCTGGAACATGACTTCAGTTATTTCCCAAGTAACAGAAATCGTCCAGCAAATACCGTAGTTTCTTAAAAAATATCATAATTTTTGAAAAAAATTAAAGTTGCGAAATATACCTGATCATAAGTGCCTTCATTCCCCATCCCCAGAAATGAGCGAAAGCGAAAATGTCAAGCGAGGCCCAAATTGTGGCGAACGAGATGTCGGAACAGTCTTCAGCATACGATTCGACCAAGTCGATCTCGCGTTTTGCGTCTTTTAAAGAAGGATCGATGAAGATCATTGCGCGGCGAACTTAATTTATTTTACATTTTATTTTTTTCTTTTAAATTATACTTTGAGACATGCTACAAAAAAGCATGAAAACAAGAGCGAGCATGTAGCACAAAAGACCGCCAAAAACGATGCGCCAGAGAATCGGATGTGGACGCGTGAAAGGACCATTTGGAAAGAGCATTATCGAGATTGGAACTCCGACGACCAGCGCGCATGTTATTAAACCGTAGAAAATGTTGAGTTCTTCATTGTCGTCCGAACGCGTCAGGCAGATGTACCCAAGACTAACCTGAAAATTAATTTTAACCATTATTCAAAATAACCAAATAATTAGTTGCCCTCCAGAAAAGGTTAAAATCTCATGAAAAACTATCTGTTGCCCTTTTTTAATCTGTTTCACTTACTGCTATCAAAATTGTACAGATAGTAGTCGTATAAGCGTTAATTATCTCTGCCACATCAGTATTTTTGTTCGACTTTGTCTTCATTTTTTTTGTAGCGTAAGTGTGATGATAAAGAAAAATACTAAATAAATATATACAGTTTTCGCTGAAACAAGGGCGAAAGTCAGAGCATGACCTGAATCTCAACTATTTAAGCGCCAAGGCAGCTAAAGTTGTATTTGCGACAATCAGGAAAATGCGACAACTGGCAAAACTCTGTCTGTCGCGAAAAAATAACAACAGACAAAAAGTCTTCTAGAGACCGTCAGAGATAAGGCAAAAATGGCCACATTTGGTAATTCATGAAAGTGAGAACAAAGCCGGTTTTTACTTACAGCAATCATTGCGAGAAAAGTGAGCGTGTGCGGCTCATAGAAGGCATTTATTGTGATGTCCTGGACCTTCTTTTCCGACGGCGTCTCGTTCTGCGACCCCTCTTTCAGGGGCCGGAAGACACTCATTCTTTTCTGAACGCGTAGATTATTTTTTAAAAGTAAAATGAGTATGTTTTGGTCAGAAAATTAAAGATTTAAAAGATCGTGAACTGAATTCAGGACAATATCAGGCTGAATTGGAGAGTTTTGAAGGTCTTTTTTGGAGTTTTTTTATATTATTTTGATTAAATAATTTTAATTAACATCTCAATTGCAGTTGTAAAAAATTTTTATTTAGAAGAATTTAAGATTTTTTTTCAATTTAGAAAAAAACCGTTTCTGTTTTCTGCGAGTGGCCAGTGAGCACAAGGGCCGTTTTGAAATTTGCGTTTTTGCCGAATTTTATATCAGTTTCAAGATTATCGCCGATCATCAAAGTAGATTCTGCGACAAGCGTCTTTAGCGGCTCAAAGTCGCAAGCAAAAGTGTTCGGTTTCCCGAGTGTTAGCTCGACTTTCGATTTCCAGCCACCGGAGCAGTTTGCAATCGCATCTACAACCGGCCCGACGTCGGGAATCAGCAAACTACTTAAAAGCAGGTTCAAATCGTTTTTTTTTCGCGTACAAAAGGATTAACGCTTGTTTGTTCACGTAAATTTTGGCAGAGCTTAAAAAGCCAGCTAATCGTGTGGGGCAGAATTACCAAAAAGTTGGACATTTTAAATCGGCTAAAATGGAAAAGCAAAGAATTGCAAGAAGCAAGAAGCAAAGCTTTGCGTTAAATTTCTAATTTCGAATATGCAAGGAATATTTTATTATCCGGTTAATATATTGTGCGTCTATTTTTTCCGCAAATTTAAAAATCGCTAATTGAACCTTTTCTTTGAGATGCAAAACAGAATCCAAATTCGTGGCAAAACAAGTCGCTCCGTTTTTCACATATTCCGCCGCTCTGACGATCTTGTCAAGTGTGATGTCTCTATCAAAACTGACGAGAACGTGGCTGACATCTTTATCAATGTCTATTTTCTCCAATTCGTCGAAATCTTTTAATCTGAAGTTTCTGTCATCGCTCAAAACGCTTTTTTAGTTTCTCACAAAGAAGTTCTACAAATATGGCCAGCTTATTATAAAATTTTTATTGTCGTAAAAAATTGCAAGAAACAATCCTGACATTGATGGCTTCGAGTTCATCCTTCAAACATTTTGGGCCAATTAAATAAACCTTCTTACAAGGCTGCAAATTTTTCTGAAAGTATTTCTGCGCTAGAAAACTTGGACAAATCACTTCTTCGTCGCAAGCTCTCTTATTTGGCTTATCATTTTTTTATAATTTCAATTAAAAAAAATTAAATGAACAGTAATGATTGCCAGTTCCTGAATCCAAGAATTTTCAATTTGGCTGAATATTCAGCTCTACTTTTGAGCGCATTATTTGTAAAAAATAGAATTCTTTTTTTCGTTCAAAAATTCACGCATTTTTTAAAGATTTTGGAGAAAATTGAGTTTTTTTGTGAGTCAATCGATTGAACGCATCCTTAGTCCACGCCTCCTTAATTCGGATACTGTCTCGATGGCTCCCGGGAGAACTGTAGCTCCTTTCCAAAGTACTCCATCGCAGTCGAAGACAACCGTCTCAATCTGAAGAATGAAATAATTCTCTAAAATTGAAGAAAATTTTACTAGTTTGCGCATTTTTGGAGAACAATTGCAAATGATGCGCTTTTAGCCAACATACAGGAAGTGCCCAAATATTACAGTAACTCACAAAAAACTCAAGTAAACAAGTCGAGACATTTTTAATAAACTCACAATTAAGCCATGCAAAGTTACGTCAAAATGTGAACCTGGGATAACGAAACCATAATTGTTCTGAAATAAGATAAGTTGAAGTTAATAATTTTATCATTTTCTTTAAATTAAAAATTGTGTTTCAATTGCCTCATTTCGTCAGTAATTTTGACGTCCGACTTTCCGCCTGTCGCAGATTTGAGCGCTGCTACTCGATATCTCAAAAACGGGTTGATTTTCTTTTGGGCGTTGTTAGCTTTTTTTTCGCCGTTAAAATTATTGCTTTCAAATTTTTGACTTTGTAAAAAAAATTTTATAAGGTTTTTAAGTAATTCGAGGCTCGAAGTTGAGCAAAATAAATTCGCAACGTTGTTCGGTTTTGACTCTCGGCTAAAAGTGTTTCGGATTGACCTTGGTTCTAAGCTAGCCGCGGCTTGACCTCAGCGTTAGCGAGGCTTAGCGACTCACGTTTATTTAGAATTTTGAGCTTGAGAGTTTACTCGTTCTTTCTAAACGCTTTACATCTTTGTTGTAAGTCAGCATTCTTGATACTTAAAAGTATCAGAATTCGCAAAGATTAAAAATAAATCGCTTAAAAGCGCAAGTCAATTCGAATGATCTCGGATTTCAAAAGAAACACACAAGTTTGATCTTGCCGCAAAGCTATCGGAGGATTATCCGAAAAAGCTCTTGGTCTTGAAATTTACCCCACCTAGTGCTGATTTTTCGAAATATCGCTGATAATCAGAGCGCCCTCTCTATTTCAGCATTCGATATTTAACCAGCAATACGCAGCTGCAACATTCAAGTTTAATCAAAAAAGTCATGAAAATTTTTGCTGCTTTCGCCGCCATGGCTGTAAGTCTTTTACAAATGAGAAAGAGATTTTAAAGAAACAAAGTAGTTATTTTAAATTCTATTTCAGTCGGCCAACTCTGTTGTGACAGAATTCTGTGGATTCGACCTCGACGAAACATACGGCACCAAGGACATGGATCTCACTTACGTGTAAGTTAATTGTACCGCGGTAGCGCAAGCTGGTTTTCGATCATCTGGAGCAAAAATGATCGTTTCGAAAATTAACAAAATATTTTCAGTTTGACGAAAAGAAAGACTTGGGAGAACCGCGATCCTGAGAAGATTGCAAAGAAGCCTCGAGGACCTTCTCATTGGCGAGATGTTGTCCGAGTTGAGTGCGGACCAGCTTCCCGAGTGAAGGGACAAAGTCGACCTCAGAACGAGAAGCCATTGGGTGGCTACCCTTACCAAAAAGTAACAAAAAATACAAATTAAAAATAATATTCTGATTTTAGCTTGCTCCGATGATCAAGTGCACCCGCAAAGGACCAAATGGCGCCCAAAAACTCAAGCCTAACTCTCGCCGTTTCGCCCAATCAAAAATTCAGATGTGGTATGAAGAGGCTTGTTAATAAAGACAAATGATGAATATTTAATATGTCATTAATAAAAATTTAAAAAATATTATTGATTATGATCATTTGAAAGAATTTAAAAAATTAATATTATATTTTCTTTTATTAATATTATTGAACATTTATTGAATTTTTATCATCTAATCTAAAAGTTTTATACATTATTATGGAAAAAAACACTAAAAATGCACATTTTTCTTCGAAGACGTTGATTGAATATTTTTCGAATGATTGAACAGCGATTGTATGTCTGAGAAAGACGCGAACGTCACGAATATGAGATTGGTGATGAGAACGGGCTGTTTTGGAGAAGTTGGCTATTGCATTACGGCCATGAAATATAGATTATCTATATTAGTAGGTGTACATTTTGGAGTTGGCAGTTTAAAAATCGTCGAATAAGACTATTTGGAATTTGAAGAGGAGGATGACTTTCCAGCAGCGGAAGATTTAGCTTACTTCTGCGTTTTCAGCCAGGCTTAATTAATTTGTCAAAATAAAAGGAAGCGAAAAAGCTTACCATCGTATTTATCTTGAACTTCTTGATCTGGCTTTCCGTAAAACGGGTCTTTCGAGAGTGGGTCGTATCCGAGAGTTTTCAGCATTGGCGATATTTTCGGAAGATCCTTCATAACATCTTCTGGAATGTAGCCGACCCAACTCTTCAGCGAGTCTGTGTAGAGCGGCTTCACAACCTGAAAAGATTTATGAGTAAAAATGCCCACCATAAAGATGAAAGAAATTTTTACAACTGGTCGGCAAAATTGGGTAATTTAGTAACTTTTCAAAATCATTGGTCGAAGATGTCACACAACTTAGGACACCTCTTGAATGTCAACAAACGATTGACATCATGAAGTCACAAAGTTATCCCTGTCTGAGCCCTATTCAACGAAAATCTTCGTTGTTTCCAAAATCTCACCTGATCAGTTGATTTCTCAACAGCAGAGAGCGAAATATCGTCCATATGTTTTTCATGATTCATGACGTTTTCGTTCCATTCAAGACCTGCAAACTTGAGGATCTTTTCCAGCATTGGTCGGGGATGTAAAACAAGATCTTCGTATTTTACCGGCATACAATAGCTTGGTCCGACTTTTTTGCATTGCTCGTACATTCCAGCGATCGCTTTGTTCCACTTATTTCAATTTAATCGCTTCTGTTTATGCTCTTTTATTACCTTTGTGAGAACATCGCGATATGAAGTAATGTCAAATCCAGAAATTGTGACTTCTCTTGTGATGATAGAATGCGCCGATGCTCGACCATCTCTAACCATTAGAATAAAGCGACTGTTTGGGAAAAGCCCTGTCAGATATTCTGTTGATTTCAGCGTGAAAGGATCTTTGTTGCAAAGCCGTTCGGCTGGTTTTCCGTGTTTGACGATGATTTCCAGTCTTTTGAAATGTTAGAAAATGAATATTACATAATGTGACTCACAGGAACTCGGCAACTGCCGAATCGACAACGTCTTTGGTGACGCCTGCCTCTTCAAGCCTGTTTGCTTCTTTTTCGGATTTGTACCTAAAATTATGATTAGTCATGTAACCTCGCATTCCTGTTGGACTATCAGTGTTAGTACTTACCAATTAGATCGCATTCCAAGAAGCCTCGGAACAAGTCGTGTTTCTTCGCCACATCGCATATCCGGATGAACATCTCAATAAAAAATATTCAATTTTAGTTGATAAACAAAAGCTTACCCATCATAGAACGCATTAAAGTGGTGCCAGATCTTGGCATTCCACCGATAAATAAAATTGGCGTTTCACGATTGTATACTTTGCCTGCATGCTTCTTCTCCTTTTTAATCCACTGGATCTCGTTTGATCTCTGTTTTTCTGCAAAAGAGTCCGATAAACATTTTTGCTAAATAATATAAATTAATTTTTAATTAGCAGTTTTAAAACAATATCATATCTTTAAAAATTGATGATTATTGTACCTTTGTAAATTCATGAACAATTGATAAAGAAATCAGCCAAAATAAAAACTGTGGTAGAAATTGCCTCACTGTCATTCTCATAATACGATTTCTCTAAAAATTCCGTCAAGAATTAGTTGTTTTGTTGATTCAGCTTCGTAGACAGGATGAAATAAGAGCCTGTTACTCAGATTTTGGACAAACACGCTTCAGGTTTCATCAGTTAAACAAAACAAACAAAAAGCGTGAGAAAAAGCTCAGTCAAAAGTTCACAGCGGCTTCGTGTTCCAGTTCATAAAGGTCGAATTCGGCTTCAATATTGTCCAGAGGATTCATTGATCTTGACTCAGAAGATAAATGATCTAATGGATATCGAAATCGTCGTAAAAGATCTTCATGATTTCTGAGCTTATCAATCGTTCCTTCTGGCACAAAATCTTTCCATTTTGTCGAATTAGCATTTTCCGGAAATTCGTTCATTTTAAAATCATAAAACGGCCCTCGAAGCGCAGATATTCTCGCTTTCGTCGACAAAGTATTCTTGAGCACGGCGCCAGGACGCTCGAGCAAATCTTCGTAGCGAAGATAAAAGCAGCGTTTGTTGTTATCATCGCACATTTTCGTGATTACAGTCATGATAGAAATCCAGCTTTCAAGAAAGTCGAAAAATTTAGTCTTACGCGCAGTTTTGGAAAGAGCTCTTGTTAGACGCGAAGCGGCCAAAGAGCGAGGATCGCGGACGAGAACAATAAAACGAAGATTTGGGAAAAGGTCGAGCGCGTTTTTTGACGAGTTCTTAAAAAGCGGGTTGTGCACGGGTATGTACGGTGACATTACCGTGTAAAAATTGTCAGCCATAGAATCAAGCGTGTTGCCAGAAACTGTTCGAATCTTCTTAGTTTCATCGATCGACAACAGTCGCAGAGCGCCGATATTTGTCGTGTTTTTGACGAACGCTTCTGTCTTTTTTATTTTGAAATGAGATTTTGACAAGTCCGGAAAATGAATTAGTCCGCCAAAAGGAAGCTGCTGTTGCCGAGGCGTCGACAATCGAGCTACATTTGCGTTTTAAAAGGTCACTCGCGCGACATGAGTAAACTCACATTGATTGTTTTTAACAAAATTGTGAAAAATCTGCCTTTTGGCTTCCAATTTGAAAAAGTTTTCAATCAGCCAGTCTTTGACAAAAATCACTTTTTCTTGACGAGTCCATCTCAAATTCTTAAAAAGAACTTGCGTCATCGCATCGTGAACAACGAGCTCGTGAACGCCAGCTTCTCGCAGCCGCTTGATTTCTTTTTCGGAAGAAAACCAACTTGCAGACCATTCTTCGAAGATCTCTGCTGTTTTAGGCGATTTTAAATTTACAAAGGAATCTGGTAATTGGCGCAGGTAGAATTCAAGAACACGCTCGCCGCTACCTGATTAAAATTAAACTTGTTTTGATGAAATGAGATATAAAAAAAGAACCACATCATTGTTAAATATTTATTTTCTAAATATTTTTGTTATAAAAAATAACTCATATTTTAACTTGTTGTTTGAAAAAAACCAATTTGCTGCTCATTTGAATAAGGCAAATTGAATAATTATTATTTGAATTTTTGACAAGAAGCTTCGTTTTTAATTCGCTACGTCCAGTCGTTTCACTTTAATCCTAATGAGCAAATCATTGGTTATTATCCCCCGCAAGGGTTAATTTTATATGAGGGTAAAAATATGTTCACCTTTCATGCATTTTTATGTCGTCTTTGATCATGCATTCAGACCAGGAACGCCCGAAATGGCGAGCATTGGGCTTATTTTAGCGATTCTTGTTGTTTTATGCTCTTCTGGTTTGCAACTATGATTCATCATTCCAAAAAACAGGACCAAAAGAAAACTAAAAATGGTGATGCCATGATTTACTTTTTATTTTTTACCTTGAAATCCAAATTCCATTGCTCAAATTAGCAATTTTGCTCTCATCTCTAACCATTATAACTCAAAAATGAGGTCTCTCTAAATGAAAACATATTAATGTCCCTGTATTCCTACATTTGGGAGCGGTGCACAGTCCAAACAGGTATTTTTCCTCGTCGGCGTGAGTAATTAGCAACGAAAGGGCATCAAAATGTCGGTCACGTCCTCGAGCCTTGCCACTTTCTTTGTTTATTAAAAATGCTTCAGCAGTGCAACTTGCATATATATTTTATAAATTAACGAAACCCGAAACTCTGTATTTATTTTTAAAGCGATACTTCTAGCAGAATAAATAATCAATAAATATGGCTGTGTGTGTTCGTTTGTGTCTGTATTTAATTGTGACTGTGACTCGTTTTTAAGTCTGGCAGGTCTAAGCTTAGGCTTCAAATAAAATATGAAAACTTTTAAGTTTGTTGAAAAAGAAGAACAAAACGATGAAATTAAAATGAGAACTGAGTATTTGACAATTAACCGCTTGCAGAGGAATAAAATGTAGGAATAAAATATTCTGTTGTCCTCATAAATTTCGCAAAAAAAAATGAGCGTAACGCAGCGAAGAGCTCGAAGCGGAGCTTCACGTCAAAATATCTCTAGTTTTCTCTTCCCACGCGTTAAATTTAAACTGATTATTGTATGAAGTGCAGGCATCCACAAAATATATCGCCTACACTTTATACAATAATCTATTTAAAATCAACGCGCAGGCAAACAAACAATTAAAGATTTCGACTTGTAGCTTCGCTTTGCAATTTTTGCTTTGCTACGCTCAGCCATTTTTGCAAAGACACAGTTATCAGGTAGGCTGTGGCTCAAGTACAGTAAAATACCACGACGTTTAGAAGAAAGTCAATTTAAATAAATTAATAATGAAATTATGCACAAAAATGAAAGAAAAATTGAGAGTTTAGCACTTGAAGGTCATCATTTGAATGAAAAAAATAAGTTGGTTGAGAGATAGTGTAGAAAGGCTTGAATAAATAATAATAATAGATTAAAGTTGATAAAAATAATTATTAAAGAGAGAAGTATAGTAAAAATGAACAGTAATTTGCACTTAAAGTATTTAAAAGTTACTTGAGGCTTTTAATAAAATGCAGCCCGTGCTGCTTCTCGTGTTGCTTCAAGACGACTTCACTGTTGAACGATTTGTGACACGCCTAAAAATATTCATGCAACCATTACTTGCATCACTGTATCTTACCTTACAACTAAACGTTGCTGAACTCTTTAAACTCTTTGGAGCCATTGGTTCTCTGAAACTTCTGTCAATTCTGTCGAGCTGATGAATCGAAACGATCTAAAAATTTCTCCTTATTTTTTGCATGTAAAAAACTCTTTAATTAACCTTGTGAGACATAAACAAATGCTTCTCGAGCGCAGAAAGCGAAGCGAAGGACTGTCCGCATTCTGTACATTGCTTATCCTCCGAATTCGCGCTCAAGTGGATTTTGATGTGGCGTTGAAAATCCTCTCTAGAACGGTGCTGGAAATCACATTTTGCACATTTGTAAACATCTGGCAAAGGTGGCTCTTCTTGCGCCTTAAAAATCATTAAAATTTGAA
>Ga0115008_10004551_pt1 | contig 11516 bp, 10 predicted proteins | sample FraStrMetagenome_FD_87164 | JGI IMG/M metagenome (GOLD analysis project Ga0115008, IMG submission 87164) | Marine eukaryotic phytoplankton communities from Arctic Ocean - Fram Strait ARC3M Metagenome | ecosystem: Environmental > Aquatic > Marine > Oceanic | place: Fram Strait | collected...
AAAAACCAATTTTAGATGTGGGCCCCGGCAGCCGTCTCGTAGAGCCTGGGCTGGCGCAAGAGGTATTTGCAGAGGCTGATGCCTTGGCAGCAGTTGAGATCTATCGCCGTCGCCCGACTGAAGTCGTGGATGCTGCTACTAGGCAGCGCCCTGCCAATGATGCATCGGCACAGGCCAAGCCCATGCCTCGCGCGCGGCCCAGACTGGCAGCTGAGCTCTTAACTGGGCCGTTGATGCAATCGCAGGGCTCGGCTCGATTACGAGGCACACTGGCCATTGATGCTACTTTTAGCGAGTTTGGTGAATACCAGCAGCAATTTTTTGCCGCGATTCAAGCAGGCTGGTACCAAGAAATCGAATTTTTCCAGCCGATTGATACCGCGACTCGGGTGGTGGTTCAATTCACGCTACAAGCCGATGGCGCGGTAAGTGATGTTTCTGTGCTGCAGTCCAACGCCAGCCAAATCGCTTCGGTTCTTTGCGAGAGTGCCATTAGTAAACGTTCGCCATTCCGCGTTTGGAGTCCAGACATGGTGCGAGTCTTCGGCCAGTCGCGTACTTTAACTGTGGCCTTTCATTACCGCTAGCATTTGCTTAGATTGTGGTCGGATGTCAGTATTTACAACAGCATTGAGATAGTTAACCTATTTCTCATCTCAGTTAACAGTTGCTTTTTATTTACCGAATTTCTTAAGGTGATGTGATGTATAAGAAAGTACCTCAGGCAATTGCCTATTTAACAATCTTCAGCGCAGCTGTTGTTTTTGCGCAAGAAAATCAGACAGAAAATAGCGAGGGAGACCCCGTCTATGATCAACTGCCGACATTAGTGGTTTCGGGCCAAGAGACCGCCAACGTAGTGCCTGTGGCAACGTATGCGACAGCGATCTCAAATTTGCAGTTCAATCCACGGGTAGATTTGCAATCGCGAAACATAGCGGAAGCGCAAGGCGATGTTTCAATTCGCGGCGGCATCTTTGAGAATACTGGATTCCGAATCGGCGGTGCTACGCTGATCGACCCGCAAACGGGGCATTACTCGTCTGAATTGCCGATCGCGCCAGAAATGCTGACTGCGCCAGATGTATTGGTGGCAGGCGATAACGCGTTGTACGGCTTTAACAGTTCGGTGGGCACGCTCAGCTACGGCTGGAGTCAAATTAAGGCGGGTGGCAGCACCACTTTGGGTGGCGGCAACCATGGACTGAACTTTCAGCGTATTCACAGCGGATGGACTGGCGATTGCGCCAATGATTCCGCTTGGAGCTGGGGGGCAGAGATCGAAAGCTCGCGCTCGGAAAGTGATGGCAGTGTGCAGTTCGGTGATCACGATTTCGATCGCAGCTCGGCTCGCGTACAACTCTTGGGGCCGAATTCCCAGACCGATTTTTTCGCAGGCTATCAATCTAAGCTGTTTGGTTTAACAAATATGTATGCGGCACCTTCTAATAAAAATGAAACTGAAAATATTAAGACTCGGTTGTTGATGATTAATCACCAGCAATCCTACGCAAGCAGGAGTCATTTAGAATTTTCGGCATTGCATAGAAGAAATAGTGATCATTACATTTTTGATCGAACTAATCCTAACCGGGCATATGTTCACGAAACCGAAGTCACTTCACTCGCATTTTCAGGCTTACATGAAATTAGCGATGCTTTTGCCATCAATCATGCCGCCCAATTGACTGCAGATGAAATCGACTCAACGAGTCTGACAAATGGTTTTCAATCACGCAGCTATTTCAAGCTAAGTATTTTACCAGAGTATCGTATTGCACTCAATCAGGGAGAAAGCCTGACACTGCGTGCGGGGGCTAGCTTGGACGACACGAATCGCGACAGCTCGGCAGTCTCGCCCATCTCCGATCTGACTTGGGAGCGGGAACATACGAATGGACAATCGGAAAAAGTCTACTTGAGCTACGCACAGGCCACTCAAGTTGTGGGTTACGGAGCGATCGCTGGTCCCACTACTGGTCTTTTTGCCAGTAATCCTAATTTGGAGCGTGAGCTAAGCCAGAATTTAGAATTAGGTGGCCGTATTGAGCGCGCCAGTTGGACCGTATCGGGCGCTGTTTTTTACCGTTGGGATACTGACTTAGTCGATTGGACTTATTCGGCTGCAAACAGTACGTCTCGCACTGCAAACGCAGTGGATATCGACACTGTTGGAGTTGAGTTGATCGGCTCAAAAAAATGGTCTACTGTGGAAGCGATTGTTAGTTACAGCTTTCTTGATAAGTCCGAGGACTATGGCAACGCATTAGTTAATGCCAGCTTTTACGCGCTCAATTACGCCAAGCACCGTATCACCTTGGGTACCATTTGGACGCCAAACGATCAGTTCCAAGTCCGGATTGATAATGAGTGGCGCAGTCATGAGGCAAATGCATTGCGTGTTGGCCCGAACGAGGCCTTCTTTACGCATCTTGCGATGAGTTACTTCCCCTCACAGCTTGAGGCGCTGGAGTTATTCGTCGCAGTCGATAATGCATGGGACGATGGTTTTCAAGAGATTCCCGGCACGTCTGGACTCGGCGATCAATTTTCGGCCGGAGCAACTTTCCGCTGGTAAAATCTTTTTTTTTGAGAGCCTTGTCGTTTCAACGACAAGGCTCTTTTTTTTGTTACAATTATGCACTATCTAATACTGGTCTCACTACTGTGGGCTTTTTCTTTTGGATTGATCGGCAGTCGCTTAGCGGGAGTGGATGCATTCTTCGTGGCTGCGGTACGCTTGAGCTGTGCCACTTTAGTATTCCTGCCTTGGCTGCGAATTCACCGTGTCGGAGGCAGCGATTGCTTGCGACTGTTTTCATACGGAGCGATTCAATTTGGCTTGATGTATGTGTGCTATATGCAGGCATTTCAGTACATTCCATCGCATCTAGTCGCGCTCTTCTCAGTCATGACGCCCTTGTATGTAGTGCTGATTTATGAGCTGCGGCAAGGCCGGTTTTCGCGGCGTTATTTGAGCGCAGCATCACTCTCGGTCCTGGGTGCGGCGACGATCAAGGCCACCACTTTGGATGTGGCTGATTTGTGGATCGGTTTTGGGCTGATGCAGTTGGCGGGGCTGGCTTTCGCTTATGGCCAGGTAGCTTATCGCGAATGGAAACGCGGGCATGCGTCGATTAAAGATCATGAGGGCTTTGCTTTATTGACACTGGGTGGGGTCTTCTTCGCTGGTATTGCTAGCCTGATCTTGACTGATTGGCAGCAACTAGAAGTTAGCGTCGTGCAGTGGCAATCGATCCTCTACCTCGGCGTGGTGGCCTCTGGTATCGGATTTTTTTGTTGGAATAAAGGTGCGGCGCTCAGTCAACCTGGAACGCTAGCGGCCTGTAACAATGCAGTGGTTCCGATTGCGGTCTGCTGCTCGCTCTTTGTGTTTGGTGAAATCGGTGATGTGCCGGCTGAGAGCTTGATTCGACTGGCAATAGGAACTGTACTAATTGCCAGCGCGGTGTGGGTCGGTCAGCGAAAAACGAGTCGTTCTATTTGAGCAGCTAAGCTGTATATATTAGGGTGCTGTGCATTAGCTTAATAGTGTTAATTTGATTTTTTAATTTGCTTTTGGTCGTGTAGGTTCTGACAGTGGATTTAGATAAAGGAGAGTTCCAGGCGTGGAACTGAGATTTGGGTGCGCTCCACCCATAAATTCTTTGAACCTGATGCGTGTTGCACCGTCGTAGGGATTATCGAGTCGAATAGGGGAAGTTGGGCTATTAGGCGGGATTTTTTTGAGGCAGTGTGGGCGGGTCGTTACCCACTTAAATTATGCCAGAAAATTCCACTAACGAAACAACTTCGAGCCATACAATGTTCCCGAATTCCGAGCGGGTTTATATCACTGGTTCACGTCCAGACTTGAGGGTCCCTATGCGTGAGATAAAGCTTGCGCCGACGACTTTACCAAACGGTGCGGGTGAGTTACCCAACGATCCGGTTCGTGTCTATGATACGGCAGGCGCGTGGGGCGAAGCTGACTATCACGGCGATGTGACGAAAGGTTTGCCGCGCATGCGTGAGGCATGGGTGCGTGAGCGTCAGGATGTCGAGGAATACCAAGGTCGCGTAGTCAGTCCTCGCGATGACGGCTATCTGTCTGAGGTGCACAAGGCGGGCGCTCGCATGAAGGATGGACAACGCAAGCTGGTTGAATTTAATAATACTCATAACCGTCCACTGCGGGCAAAGCCTGGCAAGGTCGTGACTCAGCTGCAGTATGCACGTGCTGGTATCATTACGCCAGAGATGGAGTTTATCGCGATCCGCGAAAATATGAAGCTGCAGGCTTCGAACCAGGGTACAGACATCTCAGCCGATGCCGACCAAAATTCGCTGAACATTCAGCATCCCGGTCAAAGCTTTGGTGCTTCGATACCTGACGAAATTACACCGGAATTTGTGCGATCTGAAGTGGCGCGCGGGCGTGCGATCATTCCTTGTAATGTGAATCACCCGGAGCTGGAACCGATGATTATTGGCCGCAATTTTTTGGTTAAGATTAATACCAATATTGGCAACTCTGCGGTGGCTTCGTCGATCGAGGAAGAAGTCGAAAAAATGCGTTGGTCGGTGAAGTGGGGGGGCGATACTTTGATGGATCTATCGACCGGTAAAAACATTCACCAGACACGAGAATGGATTTTGCGCAATTGCCCAGTTCCAGTTGGAACGGTGCCAATTTACCAAGCCTTGGAAAAGGTGAATGGAAAAGCGGAAGACCTGACTTGGGAAATTTTTCGCGATACTTTGATTGAACAAGCCGAGCAAGGCGTTGATTACTTCACTATCCATGCTGCGGTGCTGCTGCAATTCGTACCAATGACTGCCAAGCGTATGACTGGTATTGTCAGTCGAGGGGGATCAATTATGGCGAAATGGTGTCTCTCGCATCACAAGGAAAATTTCCTCTACACCCACTGGGATGACATTTGCGAAATCATGGCGGCGTATGACGTCTCTTTTTCGATCGGAGATGGCCTGCGTCCGGGATCGATCGCAGATGCCAACGACGAAGCGCAATTTTCTGAATTAAAAACTCAGGGCGAGCTGACTACGCGCGCTTGGGAGTTTGGAGTTCAAGTCATGAATGAAGGGCCGGGTCATGTGCCGATGCATATGATTGAAGAGAATATGAAAAAGCAGATTGAGTGGTGTCATGAGGCGCCATTCTACGCACTTGGACCGCTCACGACTGACATTGCACCGGGTTACGATCACATCACCAGTGGTATTGGTGCGGCGATGATTGGCTGGTATGGCTGTGCAATGCTTTGCTATGTGACGCCGAAGGAACATCTTGGCCTGCCGAATAAGGACGACGTGCGCGAAGGTGTAATAACCTATAAAATCGCTGCGCATGCGGCCGACCTAGGTAAGGGACATCCGGCTGCGCAATACCGTGACAATGCGCTTTCTAAAGCGCGGTTTGAATTCCGCTGGGAGGATCAATTCAGTCTGTCATTAGACCCAGAAAAGGCGAAGTCTTTTCACGATGAGACTTTGCCGCAAGACTCAGCCAAGACGGCACATTTTTGTTCGATGTGTGGGCCTAACTTCTGTTCGATGAAGATTACTGAAGATGTTCGCCAGTATGCGGCCAAGCTTGGTCTTTCTGAACAGGAGGCACTCGAAAAAGGCATGGAAGAAAAGTCCGCTGAATTTAAAGACAAAGGCGGCGAGGTCTACCTGGCTGGTTTGGAAGGATGAACATCAGCGTAAACGACGAAGCACGTGAAGTGTCTGCAGGTATTAAGCTGCAGGCACTACTGGAAGCGCTCGGCTTTGCATCCAAAAGCGGCCTCGCGGTGGCTGTGAACCAAACGGTCGTGCCCACGGCTGAATGGCTCACGCGGGAATTAGCTACAGGGGATTCTGTGCTTATTATTCAAGCCACCCAAGGAGGTTGATCGTATGGAATTATTGGCAGTGTCTCCAGCATCTAAATACGGCGGTGAAGCGGATGTGATGGTGCGCTTATTTCAAGCTGGCTTAGCGCGCTATCATATGCGCAAGCCGTGGTGGAGTGAGGCGGACTGCGTAGCTTTGCTTGAAGCTGTGGCTGCTAAGTGGCATGCGCGGATTTCAATCCACCAACATCATCAATTGGCGCAGACCTATGACTTAGGGCTTCATTTTAAAGAGGGTGTTGCGGTTCATCAAAGCACGCTGAATTCTTCACGCTCTTTGCATGGCTTCGAGCAGCTTGAAGCAAGTCTGAGCCCAGTCGATTACGCCTTTTTAAGTCCTGTGTTTCAATCGATCAGTAAGTGCGATTATGCACCTTCGTGGACTGAGGCTGAATTACGTACTGCCCTGTCTGGCACTTTACCGGCTAAGCTTTATGCCTTGGGTGGCATCGCAGTTGGGAAGGTCCAGCATGCACTGGATCTTGGGTTTGATGGTGTTGTCTTACATGGTGCATTGTGGCAATCACCTGATCCGCTGGCTACTTTTGCTAACATTGTAAAGGAGGCTGCATGAATTGGCCAAAGTATATGTGTCTGACGATTGATCGAATCGATCGTACGCATACAGATCAGGTGCAGGCTTTGTGCTCGGCAGGCGTAGATTGGGTGCAGCTGCGTGCCAAGCAGATGTCAGACAAAGAGTTAGAGCCGATTGCGTTTGAGTGTATGATTCGTTGTCGCGAAATTGGCAGCAGCTTTGTATTAAATGATCGTTTGGAATTGGCGCTAAAATTGGGTGCGGATGGTGTACATTTGGGTCAGCTGGACACGCCGTGGGCCGAAGCGCGTGCGCTCGCGGGGCCCGACTTTCTGATTGGAGGCACAGTCAATTCAGTTGCCGATGCAGAGCGTGCGGTGGCTGCTGGCGTTTTGGATTATGTCGGAGTGGGGCCGTTCAAATTTACCCACAGCAAAAAGAATCTCGCACCGGTGCTAACGCAATTAGAGTGGCGCGCAATTTTAGAAGTGCTGGGTGATCTTCCTAGCTACGCCATCGGCGGCATCGAGCCGGCTGATATTTCCCAAGTTTTAGAGTTGGGTGTGACCGGTGCAGCGATCTGCTCGGTGCTTTACTGTAAGCCGAACGTTTCGGATACGTATGAAATTTTACTGAATCAATTATGAAAACAGAGCCACTCATTATCGCGGGGCAAACCTTTGAATCTCGGCTTTTCGTCGGCACCGGAAAATATTCTTCTGGCCAAATGATGCAGGATAGTATTCGCGCGACAGGTAGTCAGTTAGTGACTATGGCGATGCGTCGCGTGCAACTTGATGGATCTGGAGACGGTATCGTTGAGTATCTGGAGCGTGATAAATATAATTTTTTGCCGAACACCTCTGGTGTACGCGATGCGAAAGAGGCAGTCTTTGCTGCTGAGTTAGCGCGCGAGGCGATCGGAACGAATTGGTTAAAACTAGAGATTCATCCCGATCCCAAGTATTTGATGCCAGATCCAATTGAGACGCTTAAGGCGGCTGAGATCCTAGTTAAAGCAGGCTTTGTCGTTTTGCCATATGTGCATGCGGATCCAGTGCTTTGTAAGCGCTTAGAGGATGTAGGTGTTGCTGCTGTGATGCCACTGGCGGCTCCAATTGGCACCAATGAGGGACTTGCGGCACGTCGCTTCTTGGAAATTATTATCGCCCAGAGTCAGGTGCCAGTCGTGATTGATGCCGGGCTGGGCTTGCCATCACACGCAGCTGATGCGATGGAGATCGGAGCTGATGCGGTGCTAGTAAATACTGCGATTGCTACGGCACGCGATCCGATCGCGATGAGCGCTGCGTTTAAAATGGCAGTTGAGTCTGGGCGGATTGCTTACCAGGCTGGTCGGGGGCAACAGTCTGTCGCTGCCATCGCGTCGTCACCCATGACAGCATTTTTGGACGCATAATGAGCTTTATTGATACCTTAAATCGTCTGGATTGGCAGTCGACGCGCGCCTCGATTCTTGATAAGCGCGCGAGTGATGTGGAGCGTGCGTTGACGCGGCCGGTTGGGCACTTGAGCCTAGATGATTTCCAGGCGCTCATCTCACCCGCAGCGGCGGACTATTTGGAACCCATGGCACAGATGAGTCATGAGCGGACCGTGGATCGGTTTGGCTATACGCAGCAGATGTATGCACCGCTCTATTTGTCTAATCTGTGCAGTAACATCTGTACCTATTGCGGCTTTAGCGCAAATAACAAGATTCCGCGAAAGATTCTTAATGAGTCTGAAATTGAGAAAGAGTTAGCGGCGGTCAAAGCCTTGGGGATGGATCAGGTATTGTTTGTGACTGGTGAAGCCAACCTACGCGTCGGTGTTCCGTATTTAAAGAAAGCTTTCGACCTTGCGCGCCGTCAATTCTCTAGCATATCAATGGAGGTGCAACCGCTTGATCAGGAGGGGTATGAGGCGCTCATCGATGCGGGTCTGAGTTCGGTTTTGGTGTATCAGGAGACGTATAACCGTGAGTCGTATGCGAAATATCATCCTAAAGGGATGAAGAGTAATTTTGACTATCGCTTGGAGACGCCGGATCGTTTGGGGCGTGCGGGAATCAAAAAAATTGGATTGGGTGCATTGTCTGGTCTGGATGATTGGCGCACGGACTCGTTTATGGTGGCGACTCATTTGCGCTATATGGAACAGACGTATTGGAAGACCCGCTACAGTTTGTCCTTTCCTCGAATTCGTCCGCATGAAGGCGACTTTCAGCCGATATCGGTGATGACAGATCATGATCTAGTGCAGTTGATCTGTGCCTATCGAATACTAAGTTCCGAAGTTGAGCTGTCGATGTCGACGCGTGAGCATGCGTCTTTTCGCGACCATGCTTACAAACTGGGGATCACGACTCTTAGTGCCGGCTCTAAGACCAACCCCGGCGGTTATGTAGTCGACCCGCAGACCCTGGAGCAGTTTGAGATATCTGACGAGCGTAGTCCGGCTGAGGTGGCTAATATGTTGCGTCAGGGGGGGTACGAAGTGGTGTGGAAAGATTGGGATGCGACCTATGATGGCTTTAAATCCTCGAACGCTGTTGACCGAACTTTGCAGATTTAATTTTAAATCATCCAGGTGATGGATGGTAACATGACTTGATAAATGACAACCTTAAGCACGACTGAAATTGAACGCTATCAGCGCCATTTAACTTTAGCGGGTTTTGGGGAGCTGGCTCAACTTAAGCTAAAATCAGCGCGGGTGCTGGTAGTTGGCGCGGGTGGTCTGGGTTGCCCTGCGCTACAGTATTTGGCGGCAGTGGGTGTAGGCACGCTTGGGATTGTTGATGATGATCGAGTGTGTCGTTCGAATTTACAGCGGCAGATCTTGTATACTGAGTCAGATGTCGGGCAGCTAAAGGCGGAGGTTGCGGCTGCGCGGTTGTTGGCGATGAATTCGGATGTTTGCTGTGAGGTACATGCCACGCGCTTAACGGTAGCGAATGCCTTAGAGCTCATTGATTCTTATGATTTGGTGTTGGATGGATCGGACAATTTTACCACGCGCTATTTGGTAAATGATGCCTGCGTGTTGGCAGGAAAAGCATTGGTGTATGGCGCACTGCAGTCGTTTCAAGGGCAGGCGAGTGTCTTTAATTATTGTGGCGGGCCGACCTATCGCTGTTTATTTCCAGAGCCACCCCGACCTGAGGATGCTCCAAATTGCTCGGAAGTCGGAGTGCTTGGTGTCTTGCCTGGAATAATAGGAGTAATACAAGCGACCGAGGCAATCAAAGTGCTGACAGGGATCGGTGAGCCTTTGTCTGGACAGTTGTTAATCTATGATGCGTTAAAAATGAGTCAGACTCGCTTGCGTTTTGAGCGGGTGGCAGAGCAGGCTGATGTAACGGAACTGACAGAGTTACAGTATCAGTGTTCGCTGCCCGAAGAGCATTTACCGGAAGAAATTGGGGTAGATGCGCTGCGTGCTTTGTTGGCGATCAATTCTAGTGCGGTTCAGGTGATTGATGTGCGTGAGCGCTGGGAACGGGCGTTATTTAAAATTGATTCGGTGCATCTTCCTTTGCGGACGATTTTGGAGCAACAGGCGGATCTCGCCGAGTTCGCTCTGCAGTTGGATCGGCCGACGGTGGTTTATTGTAAGGCTGGGGCGCGCAGTTTGAAGGCCTTGCGCGTGTTGCAGTCGGAGTATGGCTTTTCGCGGATTTATAGCTTAAAAGGGGGGCTGCAGGCGTGGTCGGCTGCGTTGTAATATGGATATGCCAAAATATGTCTTAACAATATCTGGTTCAGATAGTTCGGGGCGTGCTGGGATGCAGACGGATAACCGTGCGATTCATGCCTGTGGTGGCTACCCACTTAACGTGCTGACTGCAGTAACAGTACAGGGCCCTACCGGGGTCGAGTCGGTGGAGTTGATGTCGGCGGATTTTGTGGAGCAGCAGCTTCGTTCAATGCTCAAATCTTATCCAGTCAAAGCGATTAAGAGCGGGATGTTAGGAAATGCTGATATTGTGCTTCGTGTGGCTCAGGTATTGAGCGAATATCCAGAGGTTCCTTATGTCTTAGATCCCGTTATCTGTTCCAGTAGCCAGGCTGTATTATTAGAGCCTGCTGGAGTGAAATTTTTGCGATCTTTACTCATGCCGCGAGCCATTCTGACAACGCCAAATCTCGATGAGGTCAAGTTGTTGTCAGGTTTTAGTGATGACGTTTGGGAGGCGGGCGCCAAATTAGCTAAGGGCAGTGGGCAGGTGGTTTTATTGAAAGGCGGGCATGCCAGTACGGCGAATTGTGACGACTGGTTGTTTTATCCAGATGGCGGCCGATCTTGCCATAGTGTCGAGCGTATCCAGACCAATAACTCGCGCGGGACAGGGTGTGCGCTCAGTTCTTTGATTGCCGCACATCTGGCGCGAGAACCTTGTGAGTTGGAGCGCGCGATAAGAGCTGCGAAGGATCAATTGTCGTGTTCCTTGTACGAGCACCGAAATGAGGCCTGGCAGGACGCAGGACCGAGCTTTTTATGACTGAGCGATTTTCAGCGCCTCAGTAACGCTTTGGCGGTTTGCTTACATTCGTCTAAACTCTCGGTGGAAATTATTAAGCAGTTCTTTTAGAAGTCTTTTGCGCTCTTTGTTTTACTGTTTGAATAAATGCTGAATTAGGCGTTGGCCTTGCGTCGAGTCGAGTGCCTGCTTGAGTGCGTCTGGATTGTGTAATAAGTGCTCAAAGTGTTCTGTAATTATTTGATTTGCTTGCTCATCTTCCAGTAATTCTTGGTACTGTGGGTTGCTTGCACCGTCGGGAAGAAGTTGTGTTATCAGCTTTTTGACGCTGGGTTTGTCAGCTAGTAACTGACTCAGTTGATTTGTCATCTTTTCTCGAACGGCCGAATCTTGTATTAAGTTTTTAATGCGCTGGCTGACCTCTGAGTGGTTACTGGAAACTGCGATGCCAGTATCCGTTGCGTCTGCCAGTCGCGTTTGAACGGCTGGCTCAGCTGTCAGTTGGCGTGCCAGCCAGTCGCTTTGTTCCGCAGTAGCACTTGGAGTCAGGTTTGGCCGTTCGCGCGAACGG
>Ga0115008_10004552_pt1 | contig 11514 bp, 17 predicted proteins | sample FraStrMetagenome_FD_87164 | JGI IMG/M metagenome (GOLD analysis project Ga0115008, IMG submission 87164) | Marine eukaryotic phytoplankton communities from Arctic Ocean - Fram Strait ARC3M Metagenome | ecosystem: Environmental > Aquatic > Marine > Oceanic | place: Fram Strait | collected...
ATAAATCTACATTACTACCACCACTGCCGTTTCCAGTGTATGAAATAGTAAGAGTATTACCATCATCTGAAATCTGTAGATCACCTACAGCACGTATGGATTTAAATCTTAATTGATTTGTTGCTGCATCGACCCCAGAGTATACTCCATTGCCAGCACCTAAATTTGTACCGCTTTGTATACTTTCAGAAAAACTGGCATCTATTACTAGTGCTGACCCATTATCTGAGATAGTAACATTACTACCACCTATAATTGATTTTACTTCAAGTGTTGTTCCAACAATGTCTGCAAGTTGTAATCCCGTTCCAGTATTTGATACTGCGTCTAGTGAAGAAGCTGCACCGCCTGAGCCATTACTAGTGGCATTTACAAATGCATTTTCACTTACGTCATATACTAGTACTTGGTCCTGTTGAAGGTTACCAGTTAGTTTGAACGTAGGGTTAAATGGTTGCGCATTAATACTCATTTTATTGTCCCTTTAATAATTCAAATAAATCTTTTCTACCCAGCCCGCTGTAGTAACGTCTGTGATACCTAATGCTGAACGGTCAAGTACAGCACGTAAAAATACTAGATTTGCAGTGAAAGTAAAACCTTCGACTCCAGTAAAGTTTGTGTAATCTTTATATGGGATACCCGCTAACAAAATATCAAACCAATCATCTTCTGTTGGTTGAGTTGCTAGTGTACCCTGTATTTTAATTCTTCCAGTAAGGTCTTGGCCGTAAACAGCAACAGTGTGTATGCCGTCTGTGTAACCATAGTAGCTATCTCCCGGAACTGCGTCTCCAGTAACATCTAAGTTCGTGCCACTATTTGGCATAAGTGTTGTTGTCTTACGTGCCATTTTATTTTCCTTACTCTGTTGTCTCTACTTCAACCACACCGGCATCACCGATTAATTCAGATACAACTTGTTCGATTGTTGCACTAATATCACCGTTAAGCAAGTTTGCTTTGTCTTCGCCATTTTTTGTGATTGTAGAAACTCTGATAATTAGAATTTCTTCTTTGATTTTCGCCATGTTTTGTCCTCATTAACGTATAGTTTAATATGATTTCTCATACTTATTTATCTAATTCGTCAATGAGAACTGCTTTAGTAATTTTAGCAATATTTTCACCTGCAACAAAGGTTAACATCTCCATATCAATCTTTTCTCTGCAATATATAGCGTAAGTATTATAGTTTGAGTGTCTAAATGTATATGTATATCCAGAATGCGATACTCTTTTTCCATTATGTAACGGATCAAAGCGTTGCATATTGGGATTTAGATGGTAGTTACTATTATCTTTATACATGTCATATAATGATGGTCCTAGCTTTTCTTCTAAGTGTCTATTAAAGCGAATATCTACTTTGTATCTAAATCTTTTGTGAAATAATGACTTTTTAAGATCAATATTAGATTTAAATCCATTGATTACTTCTACTAGATTTTCTAGTATAGGTATGTAATGTTCGCATTGTAAATCTTTATATCTTTTAGAGGCTTTTTCAAATTGCTTTTTTGTCTTAAAGTAAACATGGGTAAAGCTACTATTCATAAACTTAGTATACTCAATTGATTTCAAAAACGAATAACAATTTTGTCTACGTTGTCTATCATCATCATTTGCAGGAATATCACCCCACCAATTATTGTATCCATCAGATCCAAGTAAAAAACTAAAATTTGTACTTTTCAATACTGTATGTGTTGGAAACCCATACAATCTTTTATATGAAATCTTATATGGATATTCTTTATAGAATAGTTTTGTAGATTTTATTACATTAATTTTAGACATATGAGAATGTCACTGCATCGTCTACAATTTCTACACGTGCTGTTCCGCCATCTACTAATGCCCCAAATAAGATTTCACGTGATAATGGCTTCTTAATATGATCATTGATAACACGTTGCAATGGACGTGCGCCCATATCTGGAATATAACCTCGTTCACGCATCCATACTTTGGCGTCTGGTGATAGTTCAACTCGCACATTCTTATCAGCAAGCATTTCATTCAACTCATTTAGTGATTTGTCAACAATCATGTCAATATGCTCACGTTTCAACGCAACGAATTGGACCATTGCATCTAATCTATTTCTAAATTCTGGTGAAAAGAACTTAGTTACTGCTTGTGTAGAAGCATCATTGTGATCATTAGCAAAGCCAATAGCACGTGATGCAGATTTTGCGGCGCCCAAGTTTGATGTCATAATAAGAATTACATTACTGAAGTCTGCTGTTTTACCAGTTGAACTAGTCAAACGACCATCGTCCATAACTTGAAGTAAGAGGTTCATTACACTTGGATGTGCTTTCTCAACTTCATCTAATAGAACGATACAGTTTGGTGTCTCTTCTACATCATTGATAAGCTGTCCTGCGCCTGCGCCGCCTTCTGCGTGACCTACATAACCTGGAGGTGCACCGATTAGTTTTGATACAGAATGTTGTTCCATATATTCTGACATATCATACTTGCGTAATGTTACATCTAAGTTTGCTGCAAGTTGGCGACACAGTTCTGTTTTACCAGTACCTGTTGGGCCCACAAACAAGAATGATCCCACTGGTTTGTTAGTTGGTCTCATTCCTGACTTAGCAACTAGAATAGATTCTACTAGAGATTCTACTGCAATGTCTTGTCCAAATAGTTTCGATTTGATATTAGTTTCTAAACTAGCAAAATTTGCATTTTCTTTTGCATCAATCATATCCATTGGAATACGAGTAATCTTCGACACTGCGGATTCAATTGCATTACGTCCAATCTTACCTTCAATCTTATGAAGTTTGTTTCTCGCACCAGCTACGTCAATAATATCAATTGCACGGTCCGGATTAAACTTACCATGCATATATCGTTCTGCTAAATCAACTGCTAAATCCATAGCGTCTTCATCATACTCAAGTCCGTGAAACTCTTCATAGTATTTCTTTAGGCCTTTGACGATTAGTTTTGTATCTTCTTTGCTTGGCTGTTCGATAACAACTTTCTGGAAGCGGCGTTGTAACGCACGATCTTTTTCAAAGTTCTCTCTATATTCTTCACTTGTTGTTGCACCAACGCACAACAATTTTCCGCCTGCCAGTAACGGCTTCAACAAGTTAGCAATATCAATATTTGATCCACCTGCAGAACCTGCACCCATAATCATATGAATTTCATCAATGAATAGGATTACATTATCACGCTTTTCAAGCTGACCAAAGATTTCTTTAGCACGTTCTTCAAACTCACCACGATATTTTGTACCAGCAACAAGTGATGTAACGTCTAATGAGTATACAATCTTACCTTTAAGAATGTCTGGACATTCATCGTTGACAATATTTAATGCAAGACCTTCTGCAATAGCTGTCTTACCCACACCAGGTTCCCCTACGATGATTACATTATTCTTCTTACGTCTTGCTAGAACCTCTGTCAACTCTGTTAGTTCGTCTGCACGTCCAATAACAGGATCAATCTTCCCATCTGCCGCCGATTTATTCAAGTTTTCACAAAAGTCTTCAAACTTAATCTGAGATTTATCTCCTTGTTGAGCAGCAACTCCTGTACCAGGTTGCCCAGAACCCTGATAGAATTCTTTTTGCATAACATCAATTGCTTTAGAACGACTTCCACCGTGTTTACGTAAAAGATAGAATGCAGTTGATCCAGTTTCACTGAATAATGAAACGAGAATATCTTGGCAATGTAACTTAGTACGGCCACTAAAGATAACTTGTGTAACAGCACGATTAAAAGTACGGTCAATAGCAAGTGTCTGTCGTGGCGGACTATCCATATCTGGGATAGCAATATCATCACGTTCATTTAAATGTTGTTCAAGATCGATTAGCACACCAGCGATATCTACTTTCATATTAGTTAGTAATTCTAATACATCTTTCTCTTCGATAATTGCATAAAGTAAATGCTCAAGCGTCACATATTCATGTGATAACTCTGTAGCTTTCATTACTGCCCTTTCAAGTGAAAGGTTTACTCTATCTGGTTGATTACTATTACTCATGGTATTCCTTAAATTTTATTTTTAGTTTAGTATCTGTAAGAATGTTTACTGTAACAACATCTCCCATTCTCACATCATATGGTATATATACTTCGAAATGTACATCAGCATATTCAATCATCTGTGTTGTTCCTAGCATATTAACTAATTCTGCATGTGTGACAGTGACAACTATAGGTATCGTTAAAATCTTTACTGGTGTACTATCCTTTAGTCGTATGTATGCAGACTTGGCTTCATTTAATTTTGTCGTGTCTCCTTCACCTGAATCAGGGTGGTATTTCTTCATCATACGTTTATATGCTAAACGTATCTCTTCCTTACTAGAGTATTTATTAATTTCTAATATGTCGTATGGATTCATTATTCAACGGTATCGAATTGTTCTTCTGCATTATTGTAATAATCTTCATATGCAACAATGACTGCTTTTTGCTGTGAAATTAATTCTAACAATTGCGCCATATTAATACTCAACGCTGTGTAACCATCAGCATCTAATGAAAACAAAGATACTGGCTGTTCAGTGGATATTAATTTTTCTAACTCTTCGTCTGCATTTTCAGGAGTAATAATAATCCAATCAACTAACTTTAAGTCTAGCACTTCTGTCGGTGGAAGAATTAGTGTTGGTCTATCAATTGGAGTCGGTGTATATTCAATTTTTTCTGGAGTTGCTGAACAAGCACTAAGGCCTATAGTTAGGGTTAGCAAGGTCAGGACACTCGCTGTTGATCTTTGAAGGTTTTGTAGCATTTATTTCATCCTCTGTTAGTGGACTCCCACTTACTATCTCTAAACATCTTAACACATTTGCAGTAGCGTTGTCAACAACATTTTCTACTAATCCCGGTCTTTTTGATGCAAGATAGTTGATATCACTTTCTGCTAATTTTCGTTCTAGATTATCCACACGCTGTGATGCTTGATTGAATTTATTATTTACCTCGTTGAATTGATTTCTGACTTCGATCAGATCCGCATTTGTTTTATCTAATGCTGCCTGTGTTACGGCTGCCGCTTGTTTTGCTACTGCTGCATTCTCTGCGTAAATACGAATTTGATTTTGCGTGTACTCATAATACTTCCATAGTCCAAAAGCACCTGCACCTACTACTGCGAATATGATTAAATATATTTTGATCTTAGAAAACATGTTATTTGTGCCTAAATGAAATTCTTCCCACTGATAGATCATATGGAGTCATTTCTACAGTAACTCTATCATATAAAATAACTTTGATATTATTCTTACGCATTTTACCAGATAAGGTGCCCATAATTATGTGACCATTCTCTAGTTCAATTCTAAAACGGCTTCCCGGTAGAACTTCTACTACTTTACCTTCAACTTCTATTACTTCTTCTTTAGCCATTGTGTAATTTGTTTTGTTTCAATTTTAATTGTTGATCCTTCATAGAAATCAACAGACCACTCTTCGATTTCTGTCAAACGTGCTACATCATCAAGTAATTCAAATACTATTTGCATCAAGTTTTCATTTTCTACTTCTACGAATACAAGATAGAAACCATTTTCATCTGGATTTGGTGATACCTCTGTATCAAGAATATCAACTGTGCTTTTTTCAATGAACGTTGCAATATCGTTTGCAGGTGCTTCGTCTTTGCAAAAGAAACCAATAACAACTACATCATTGTCTGTGCCAGTCTTAGGTTCAAATTCAGCAACACTTACGTCTGATGATACTAATGATTGTAAGTCGCCGAATTCAACGCCTTCGTTGATTTGTGAATATTTCATAGTTACACATCCTGCTGCTGATTAACATTTGATTCATCATCTAGTCCTGAATCATATGCTGAGTTAAGTTCTTCCATGTCAACTTCATCGTCACCTAGTTTAATCTTATCATCTGAGAATTCATCTACAAACTTACGTGGCATCCAAACATCAATTAACCACACATCATGCGATTTCATTTTTGGCTTACCATTTTGATCTAGGTCAGTTGGTGACTTTGGTGTAATTGGAGTTTTTAGTGTAGCACGATTGAATTCTATTTCACAACCGATAGCATCTAAGCGCATTGCACCCTTAGGATCAGGCATTTTCTTATACGGATACATTAGTTTAGTGTGTAACCAGTAACGTGATAACTTAGGACCTTCAGCGATTTCGCCTAGCTTCCAGTTTTTATATGCATACAGACCTTGCTTGTCCAGAACACTTTCGAATTCCAGCAAGATATCAAGCAGTGTGCCATTTTTATCAATATCACGTAGGTTATCTACGATATCATCGTGGTTCATGTCAGACATTATAATAACTCCAATTTATTAAATGTATTTATCAAATAAAATCATTTAGTGTGGCCAACGCTCTCACGTTTGATATCATTGTGATTAAATTCTGCCCAATATAGTTCAAAAGCAACTCCATCTTCTAAACATTCAAATTGGTGATATAATCCTGGTTTTACTTTAGTATAATCACCCGGGTGCAACATTGTTTCGTCTACTAAATCGTAGTTATTTTGCCATACTCGTACAATCATACTTCCTGACTCTACATAAAAGCCATTCCATTTAAACTCATGTAGATGCTTGGAGCAAACGCCCCCTTTTATCATTTCAATACGATGAAACTCTAGTGCGCCATTTGCTTCAACTAGTTCAGTATTCCCCCATACCTTACCTGCTATTGTCATTGTTCCATCTCTCCGCATCTTCTGGTGTGTTAATTTCAATTCCATCAAACTCACATGGAAACACACCTATGTCCCATCCACCTTTTAACCAACGTAATTGTTCTAAGCCCTCTAGCCGTTCCTCACGTGTACTAATCAAACCCGGATACATTTCTAGTGCATTTCGTCTGTACCCATAGATACCCAAATGCCAGTCACCATATCCAACTATGCCTCTACCAAACCATAAACACTTATCTGCCGCTCTCACTAACTTAACTGTATTAGGATCTTTTTGTTGTTCTTCTGGCATCATAGCACACATAGTAGTTACTGAATAATGTTTTAAATGCCATACAGTTTTTTCAATCATTTCTAATGATACATCAGGCATATCACCTTGTACATTAATAAACTGATCGTATTTTTGCATATAATCTATATCAATGGCACCTGCACATCGTTCAGTGCCGTTTTCATAACCTTTATTATAATCTATGATAACACTCGCATTCTGAAATACACTAGCAATGCGTATATCATCAGTAAGTACATATGTAGGTATACCAGATGCAGCACATGCTCTATAAACTCTTTTTATCATGGGAATGCCATCTAAGTCGCAAAGAGGCTTGCCTGGGAATCGTGTGCTGTTATACCTTGCAGGTATAAGAATAGCTGATGATGTCACGTACTATCTCCTCAAAATTTTCTAGGTTTAACATATTAGGACCATCGCTTGGTGCATTATCTGGATCAGTGTGTACTTCTAAAAAGAAGCTAGATACACCCAAAGCAGAAGCAGCCCGGCAAAGACCTGCAACATAATTGCGGTTGCCCCCACTAGAAGAACCTTGTCCTCCTGGCTTTTGGACAGAGTGCGTACCATCAAAAACAATATTATCATAATGCTCAAGCATGTACTGAACCCCAGTGAAATCATTAACCAAGGTATTATATCCAAAACTTGTACCTCTCTCTGTTATCCAAACTTCTTTTGCATCTGTACATTTGCTTAATACACCTTTCATATCCCAAGGTGCCATAAACTGGCCTTTTTTAATGTTTACAATTTTATCAGTAGCGCAAGCCGCTTTGATTAAATCGGTCTGTCTACACAAAAATGCAGGTATTTGTAACACATCTATTGAAGGATTATTGTCGAGTTGTCTAACTTGTTCTACAGTATGTACATCAGTTAGAATTTTTAAACCTTTAATTTCGTGTCTCATATCTACAAATGCATGTAGAGTAGGCATAAGTCCTAATCCACGTTCACCGTTATCACTTGTACGATTAGCTTTATCAAAACTTGCTTTGAAGTAATATTCGATACCATACTTATCGCACACACGTTTGCATTCATGTGCGATTTGTAAACTTTGTTCTAAAGTTTCATGTTGGCAAGGACCTGCTATAATTCTCATACTGTCTCCTATATGCGTTTATTATACATTAAAAAACTTTTTTTGTCAATAGTTTATATACGTTGTCATATCCTAATCCTCAGGTGATAAGTAATAGTGAGGGCAGGAGAAGTTGTTCTCTAAATATTAGTCCCTCTATTGGAGGCGTAAATTATGGCACGAAAAAAACGTGTTGAAAAACAAAATAACAAACACCGCAACGATGCTCAACCGAGTTTTAATCGAGGCATTGTCCCACTAAGACAAAAAACTATCCCAACAATCTTACCTAGAAATGTAGCACAAGAAGATTACTTGTATCAACTTGCCGATCCGTCGAATAATATCTGTTTCGCAATCGGTCCAGCTGGTACTGGTAAAACACTTCTATGTACATTAATGGGTGTTAAAGCATTTATGGAAAGAGAGGTGAAAAAGATTGTAATTACTCGTCCTGCTGTATCAGTGGATGAGCAACATGGTTTCTTACCAGGCGACTTAAACGAAAAGATGGCGCCGTGGACAAGACCAATATTTGATATTTTTGAGAAACATTTTTCTGTTGCAGATATTGAAGGAATGTTAGCAGAGAACATTATAGAAATTGCACCACTTGCATACATGCGTGGCCGAACGTTTGAAGACGCTTGGATCATTGCAGATGAAATGCAGAACGCTACTAAATCGCAAATGAAAATGTTACTTACTCGTATCGGTAATAATACGAAAATGATTGTTACCGGCGATTTAAAACAGCATGATAGAGGGTTTTCCGAAAATGGGCTATCTGACTTCATGCATCTAACTAGAGCATACGAACAAGCAAATATGAACCACATTGCTATCAGTAGATTTGATATGATGGATGTAGAGCGTCATCCTGCTGTCGTAGAAGTTCTGAAAATTTACGGAGAAGATGAATAGTAACAAACTAACTATTAGTTACATTAAAGGGGAGCGCAATGCTCCCCTTTTCTTTTCTCAATTATTTATTAATTAAGAGTTTCATCGTTAGAACTTAATCCAACATTCGTTGATGGGAATGCTCTGTTTCCACCACCCCAAATAATCCTTAATGCGCCATGCCCGCCCATAGAGTTGGAAGTGTTTTGTCTAGGTGTACCAAATCCACCTGCACCATATTGATATTGAACATCATTTCCATTCTGTCCCATGAGTTCTGATAAGCCTGAACCTGATCCACCATGTATCGATCCTCCACTCGTACCGGCTGAACCACTAGATCCCTCACCGTACAACCCAACACCGCCACCTGCGCCGGTAGAACCATCTAGTGCATGTCCGCCACCACCAGCGCCACCGGTACCTGCGGTTGCGCCCTCATACCAGTATTTGCCGTTGCCGCCATTTCCAGTGTAACCGCCAGCGCCACCACCACCGCCACCGTTGTTATTCCAGAACGAACGCCCGCCGCCGGTACCGCCAGTGCCTCCGCCATCTAACTCTGTACCACTTGGTTGTCCGCCTGCACCTGTGCTTTGTTGATGCGTCCATGGTGTAGTGCCTCCTACACCACCACCTGCTACTAGCATTTCTTCATATACGTTATACCCATTAATATCAACACCTGTTATCTTTTTAAGAACAGTGTTGCCGCCATTCTCTCCGACTTTACCTCCGCCGAAATTATCATAGCCGCCTTGGGCCCCACCTTGGCCGATTTCAATATATAATACATCACCTGGAGAAACTACAATGTCATTAGCGTATGCAAGCGCACCGCCCCCGCCGCCCCCGCCTGACTGGCCATGTGTATCTAGAGTTGGGCTACCGCGACCACCTCCACCACCTGCGCCAACCGCTACTGCTGAAATAGAAGTAACTCCTGATGGAACAGTAAATGAACGGAGACTAGCAGAATGTGTTAGGAATGTAAATAAATGCCCTTCATCCATTGGTGGGTTGTCAAGACTCGCCGGTGCTTCTGTTACTACATCTGTGATAGCGCCCATTGCGCTCCACACTCTGTGTGTAGTAGTTGCATTTGATATAAGACCCAAGTCTTGGCTATCAACCACTGCTTCTCCGTGTATCGTTCTTAAATCTGTATGACCTCTAGTCGCTGACGTAGATCCGCCAGTTTCTTTGCGGTGCGTAGCACCTGCTGTTGGTAGATCACTTGAATTTTCTGTGATTGATCCGAAATCGCCTAGTTCTGCTAGGTCAATTGACCTACGAATTTTAATTGTAGACGGGAAACGGGCGTTGTTCCACTTCACACCTCTGAATTTACTTGACATTGTGTGTCTCCTTAATAACGTAACATATATGATATTTATCGTATATTAAGGAAAAAAGGGGAGCATTACGCTCCCCTTTTCATTTGGATTAGTAAGAAAGAGAGAAACAACTAACCCAGGATAGTATTAGCGATTGCATTCCAATCTTGACACTTAATGATTTCTTTGTTATCACAATCAGCATTGTGCCCGTGTGAAATCAAAACACTTTTCAAACCAAACTCAAGACCGCACTCAGCGTTTTCAGTCTTGTCTTCTAACCAATACAAACCACTGTCTTTGTATTCTTCAAGTGCTTCATGTTTATCAGCACCTGTATCTAAGCAAACCAACTTCTTAACAACACCTTTACCAAATACGTTGTTCAAGTTATACATCCGAAGCCGCTTTGCTTTCTTATCAAGTGAGAGAGAAGTAATTACATGGAACCGATATCCTGCTTCATACAACCGACCAATACCACTCCGAGCATCCCGAAATGCTTTTAGATATCCCATCCAAGCACTTTCATTAAACTCACGAACAAGACGCTTACCGACAGACTTCTCAATGCCATATGCAGTAGAGATATCATAGATGGCTTCAACTTGCTTGTCATAACCTTTAGAAGTCATCCACTCAGTGAAAGCTCCTTCCCAATCAAGCATAACGCCATCACAGTCTGTTAAGATAATTTTATAGTCACTCATATTATTTCTTCTTTCTTCTTATTACTCATTCTTTATATACTGATTCGTAAAGAATGTCAACCTTTTTATTACGCGGCTGACAACATTTCTGCAGGAACTTTCCAATTTGTGTATCCCACTTGGACGTGAACATATCGACGGTTCACTTTACTGATAACTCCAGTTTCAATTAGATTACTACGACTGTTAGTAAATTTAACAGTGTCACCAATAACGAATGAACGCACAGTTTGATTAGCTAAGAATGTACGCTGTAATTGAAGACGATTACTTACTTCTTTACATTGTTCGTAGTCCGCCTTACCCAAAAGTGTGAGAACTGTTTCCATTTCAGATGTTGATAGTTTCATAATAATTTCTCCTAAGATTAAACGTTAACTTTAGATTTGCCATTTACAAATGACGCATTACAGTATGAGAATACTTCTTCACGCACTGCGGTATCACTTGCTTCTTCAAACACTTGACAGTGTGACAAAC
>Ga0115008_10004555_pt1 | contig 11510 bp, 7 predicted proteins | sample FraStrMetagenome_FD_87164 | JGI IMG/M metagenome (GOLD analysis project Ga0115008, IMG submission 87164) | Marine eukaryotic phytoplankton communities from Arctic Ocean - Fram Strait ARC3M Metagenome | ecosystem: Environmental > Aquatic > Marine > Oceanic | place: Fram Strait | collected 2012-06-18
ATCAGCAAGATAGATCAAATCATTGACAAAGACAGTTCTTATTTTGAATCTGAATTATTAATATCCTGAATATCTATTGACTATTTTAATTCTCTTTTCTTGATTAGATCTATTCCTTAAATCCCATAAATGTAATTCTGGTCTTTTATAAGAAGTGTTCAATAATAAATAATCTCCTGAATCATGTAGACTACCACTAATGATTAAATCTTATTCATCTATTTCATATTCTTATTTCAATTGAATGTCTTTATCTGATTATTATATTTTATAACAAACTACTTTCTTATAAGAAGCAGAAATAGCATACAAATAATCATTCTAAGGTGAAATCAATAAATCTTAGTTTCTATAAGTCTCAATACTCTTCTGACTAAGTTAACAGATTCTATTGGTTTTAAGACTGATTGAATAAATACTTATGAAATTATCAATTCCACCAACTACAACATAATATTAATCTCCCTTCTCTTCATTTTCATCTATTTCTAATTCATTCTACACTTCTTAATTATTACCATTCTATTATTATTGATTATTATTATTCTATTATTATTTATTACCATTAATAATAATAATACTTTGAATATTTTCAGTATGTATTTTATTGAATTAATAAATAAGTTCTTATTTCTTGACATTCCATATTTTGATTATTTTATCTTATCCTGCTGATATCACATATTTCTATAACCATTCTATTGTCAATATGTCTCTTTCATGAGCATTCTTAATCTAACACATCCTCCTAAACTATTTGTCACATTATGAATATTTGAAAACTAGAATTGATGAGTTCTTCTGAATGACAGCAATTGCTTTACCATTTGGTGATACTTTGATTTACCAAATCTATTATGATTATAATATGAATACTTCATCTTTGTTGCCTTTGATAGTCTATTCAACATTCTATATCATGTCTTCAATACCACATTCATGATTCTTCAACAAATAACCTAAATGGTATTGATTAGGTTGATCCCTTCTCTATTTATGATATTCACATCTACTCATTTGATATTAATAACTCTATTCAAATATTCTACACATTCGATTAGGTTGCATTATGATTTGGATTTTATTTCAAATCTAGAACTGATTAATCAAATCAACCAATTTAGAATGCATTTTTTTTCTAGACTTTAAATTGGCTCCTTCATAATATGATAAATAGTTCTGAATATCTTATAGATTCCGACTCATCATCAAACAAGCCAATTTATGAAGAAACTATTCATCATTACTATATTTAGTTAATTGATTTCTCAAAATGTCTAAAGCTTCTTTACTATTTCTCATTTCTATCATTTCTAAATATTTCTATTAATAAATCATGAATTTATAGTTCTTTTGGAAATCTCTGTTTTGAGAATCATTCTAGACTTTCAACTAATCCAAATTGAAATTCAAATCTAATAAATCTATGGCATTTTCAAATTAACCCATAATTATGAATTATCTAAGTTTATGTTCTAAATTGTTTTCTAACTTGATATTTGACTCTCTCTATAGTTTTGAGAATGTCTGTTCATAACCTAGATTCTGTAGTTCTTGAAGTATGACTTTCGTCAATTGTGTCTTTCTGTCCATAAATTACACTCTGATTCAACCTAATTTATTATAAACCAATTCACTATCAATATTTATCTAATATACTCTTAAATATTATTTCATTAATCATATATACAGATTCATTTCTTATTTCTTTTAGGAGATAGTTCTTTCTTAAGATTGGATTGTAAATGGTTCTTCTTCTATTTCTTATTATCCCAATGATTCTGTATATTTTATTATAATCTAGTGTCCACTTTGTATTGCAATCCTTCTGGAGCTTTATATTATGGGAAAGACCCTTTGACCAGGAATGACCTAAAATATAGAATAGTCAATACCAATAAAGAGATTCAGTTTCGATTATTAGTTTAGCCTGACTAGATTTCCCATATTCTAAAGGACTGAAACTAACAGTGAATATTTTGGGTTCTCTTCCAAAAGGTTCTAGTTCTCCTTCTTTAGGATGAACATTGAATTCATTATCACTCTCTTTACTGAAATAGGCTTAGAAATGGGAGAACACTTTGAGTTTATTACTAAGTCTGAAACTCACACTGGTTGTCTTATTAAGAGGAGATTCAATCTAAATGACATCATCTGGTTCAGGTTCAACACTTTCTAAATTGATTCTATACTTCCACCTCCCTCCTTACTCACAATCAATAGCCAGTTCAATATTATCTATTTTGTAAGGTTTCATTGGACTGAACTTCAGATTGAATACCAAATAATCATCTCTATTATTGAGTTGTCTCTTAGATCCCAATATTTGTAGATCTTTCTGAATCTTATTCTAGAACTGATCATTCTTGTTCTATATCATAGCCTTGAATCTTAACTCTCTCACTAGACTGTCATCATCTGGTAGACCTGGTAATTAAATCTGAATATCCTATTGTAACTTTGATCTTGCTTTCGTTATTAGGTTATAAACTATATTAGACATACATGATTCAGTAATCCCTTTGATTGGATATTTCCATTCAAAACTTTCATTTAGAACTACAACAATACACATTGTATATTATGAAATCTATTTGGGTTAGAAACTGAAAGGAATAATATATTTTTAGAATTCTTATTATTTAATAATTTTTCTTTTCCAAAGAAGTTTAAAAATGTCATTATCTAAATGATCTTGAGTTTTGTATTAACACATAGAAATATTGACACTGACTTGATCTTTAAATGGATTCTTAAAGTACACTTATTCAGTAAGAATATCATTCAACTATCCATGAATGTCTTTGACTTCATAATCAGTTGGTAGAACTCCTATTCCATAAGCTACATAATACCAATCTCCAATCTAATCACTTCTAAATATAATATCAGTCTATTAATTCTTATCAATTTCACTAGGATAATAAATCACATCAATGGTTTCTGAACTATAAGGTTGAATAATTATGATTTATTAACTGATTTTGAAATTCACAGTATTAGATATTTGACTAATGACTTAAACTTCCTTTTCACTTGGATTTTCTAACATTATTTAATGAATAGTAGACTTTCCTAATTCTGTTTTCATAATTGGTAATCTAATAGTATTTGGTTTATCACTTGTTAGATTCAATATATACTATAATTCACCCATCTTTTCATTCATAAAAGCAATACTACCAACACTATTGAATACTTTTAAAGGTGAAAACATTAATTCATATATTCCATCCTTATGACTTTCAATAGAAAACAGAGTATTTCCAGACAAGTATTCTCCATTTATATCAACATCAAATATAATACCTTCATCCAATGGATTCTTAATACAGATTTCAAATATGATTGGTTTTCTAACTTATGTTAATAAATCTATCTATTTCTCATTTCTAGGTCTCTCAGCATTCACTACCATTGTGTACCAAATATACTTTTCTCTTTTACTGCCTAATTCATAGAAATGGATGCTTCCTCCATATACTCCTCCTAATTTAGGATGTATTGAATATTGATAATTGCATTATTTATTAGCAGCAATACTAATCTATTATTGACCATTTTCAATTATTTATAAATCACTTTCCACTTCATATGTTATTGGTTTATCTTTATATGGATTCTGAATCAGTAGAGTCTAAGGACTACTCTGTCTAGCTGGACATTCAATTACAATATGATCCTGAGATAATGGTTCATCTCCAATTCCTATTAATTCATATTCAAACTGATCATTGTTGATTGGATTGGCTATTATTAATTTACATTTCTAATAACACACTTTCAATGGTCTAAAACAAATAGTATAATTTGATGTACTTCTCTTCTTAACTACCAATTCCTTACTTCCTGATAAATAACGATCTGCTCTTGGTGATGAATACTGTGATCCCATATTCTATGTATTATAGTCTTGAATCCATTGAATCTTCATTAACCAATCCTTTGAATCTGATCCATTTATTATTGGTATTTCTTACTTTATTTCTTCTCCAACTGGACATTTAATTTCTAAACTTGCTTTTATAGCTTTAGGATATACTGAAATCACTATTTTGTATACTCTAATATCTGTCTTACTTTCATTTATTAAAACTAGAAAGTGAGTTCCATCTTTAAATGCATGTTTGAATGCAAACTATAAAAGTATCTTATTAGAACTATTACTTCCAGTGTTTGGAGTCTGAATATTCTAAATCTCTTAAGTTTCCTAAACCAAATCTTATTCTTATATTTTAGTCTGACTCTTCTTATAATCTTTCTATTGGAATTGATTAACAGTCGTTGATCTAGTTACTTCTTGGACTGCAAATTGAGGAGGGAAATTGATACAAGTAGTCTAAGGTTACAATTAGACTTAGAATTCAGTCTAATCATTCTATTTCTACTGTTTATTAATCTATATCAATTATTCTATTTCATTCTATTTCTGACTCTATTTGACTCTCTATTCATGAATCCTTCTAGCATTATTCATTAGTTCATTCTTAAATTGGATCAATTATTCATGACTCTATTAATATTAATATTATAATTACATAAACCATGTCGACATATAATTAGAATGGCAATTTGATTTCTTAAATGGGATCTGGTAACATTGCTTCTCCTATTATTTCATATTAGAATTCTCCTACATTTCCATCACTAAATACAACTTTACATTTATGAGTAGATAATGAAAATGGCATATATTGAATAACTAGTTCTACTTGTTATCCCTTTCTAATCCTTATACTACTCTTAAGACAATAAAATGCAGGAGGAAGAGAAACATTATCTACCTACATCTATTATGACTCTTTCTTATTACTGATTTCCTTTTGATTATTGATTTTTGATTTCCTATTCTTATTCTTATTCTGATTCTAATTATGATTATTATCATTTATGATTGTGATTTCAAAATTGGCTACTTCCTAGACACTATTCATAAATGTGTTATTAACTTCTACTTTGATTTCTTAAATAGTATACATCTTTCCTTTCATTGTCAATACTTTCAGACTGTTTCTATCAACCACATTACTTTACAATTCGAAAACCAAAGCAGCAGCCTAAGCATTGCTTTCCTTTTTGTTAGTGAATGTCAATCTGCCACTGACTTTCTTACTCAATCTAGATACAAACTTAACTTTATATTTGTAGACAGAACGAGGCTAAATAGTAATATTATCACTTTCTTTAATGAAATCTTAACTTCCTTAATATTTGACCCAATAGTTAATCACTCTATTAGAATTATTAATCAATTCAATCTATTTCTGAACTTCCTCCATCAAAGTACATTGGAACACTATTGGACTCCCTTTAGGTTGGTAATGAGGAAGAGTGTGATAAAGTTAACAAATGAATAACAACTATTCTCTTAAATTTGGATTAGTAAAGTCTTTCTATTAGAAATGAGTCTATAACCCTATTTCTTAAAGAAGTCCAATCAATCTATCAGCATTATATCAATAATCTTCTTCAGTCTGACAATTATGTCTCATTTAATTCAAATGTTTTTTGACACTATCACCTACATAATTGTAAATACAATAAGCATAAATCAAACAATCTTTCAATGACTATTCCATATTTAGAATGACTCAATTCTCTTATCCTTCTCCAGTGTATAACTCATAATTAGCTTCAAGCCATCTTAACAACACTCCTTCTGACATTCCTATTATATTTGAACCTTCAATATAACTATCACTAACACTAAATTATCTTTCTTCATTATTATAGTTTGGAATTGCTTTTATATTCTTATTAGTAATTCTATTTAAATAAAATATCTTTATTATTTAGTAGATCAGATTAGTCCAATTATCATTTGATAAATAACTGAAATTGTTTTCATTTATCTAATTAAACTATTAATCTTATGTTTTCTTATAACTATTGAAATCCTAATAACTCAATAGATAATAAGGTCTAATTGTATTTAATAATGCATTCTTCTCTTTTAAATCATATATTAGACTTTGATACTATTCCAATAATAAATCTATCTTTTCATTCTTCTTCATATTGTTATCTATCTTAGCCTTATAACTGAATCCACCTTTACCAGTCAAATACTGAATCAATTCAAACACTTGACTACCATTAGATTGAATAATGTCTGCTGGAAAGTTCTAGATTCCATTAATGAGAACATTATAATTCAACCATCTTAGAATCTAATCAGCAGATCTATCCATGATTGATTATTGTATTGGATTGTATCCTAATAAGTTCACATTGTGGTTCTATGAACTCAACATACTTAGAGTCTTAGTCTTAGTATATTATCCATCTCTCTTAGTATTGTTACTACCCATCTATTCATTGTCTTCACTATTCTCAACATCATTCTCAATATACTAGATCTAATTCATATCATCAAATACTAATATGAAATCATTATTCAATCCATGTCTTTATATAAACTAATAATTAGTTATTAAACAATTATCTGTAGTTCCACTGATTATGATTTGATAAGATCTATTCTAATCATCATAGAATTCAACAGGAACACTGAATGAAATAGGTTTCTTATAACTGAACTTGGCTTCTACTTTCAACTTATTCTTAGTAATACCTAGATTCTTTCCTTCTGGGAAGTCTAACTCTAAGCCTACATTTCCAAACTCTTAGATGATATTATACTACAACATGAGATTCTCATAACCACCATTTAGAACCTTAAACACACATCTACTCTGAACATTCAATGGTACAATTGGCAATATGACTTCTTTCCTATCAAATAGTAGTTTAGGATGAGTACCTTATCCTTTCAAATTGATTTCCATTGTAGCTTTAGAATAGTTCTTATCCAAATATACAGGAATAGTCCTTTCATAGACTCCCTATGAATAAGGTTAGAAAGTAGCTTTGATAATGATAGTCTATCCTCCATCGATTCTACCTTCATTTGGCAATATCTGGAACACATTGTCTACTTCCAAGTATTGAGTGTCTATCTTCCAATATAGTGATCTTAGGTCTGGATTGTTCAATGTCACTTCAATATAAGATGGAATGGCTTTATCTACTTGTCTTATTATCTTCTTCTTAAAGTCTAGAATCTTAGGTTCCATTAGAAACTTAGGTTTCAATCCTTCACATCTTATCATTCTTGATAGACTTTCCAGTTTCCCATAACCAAATAGAGTCAATGGCAATTCTATATTATATGTTCTCACATCATTGGGAGTGAACTTTAGACTGAACACTTATCTACAATTACCTCTTATTTTGATTTTGTAAGTTCTACATACTGATTTATCATCTTTCTGATTCTCTTCTTATTAAGTATTCTAAGATATAACATTATCATCATCTATTGACTCTTTCTTATTATAAATCACAATATCATCTACATTCTCTACTTCCTATTCTAAGAAATTACGATTATTAAGTAAATCTAGTTCTTTATCATAATCAACACTCATCATAATACTACTTTCATCATTCTTATCCAATCTGTTAATCTGATTAGACTGATTCTTATTATAATTGACTGGTTTTATTTCTAAACATTCAATTCCCACATATCTCTAATCATCTGGTCTCTCTCTAAGATCAAGTCCCAAAACACTATCAATATCACTTTCATTCACTATAGTCATATATTGGAATCCACTATTGCCAAGAGTAGTCACTTCTCCAAAATCAAAATCATTCTCTAATATTCTCACTTTAGGAAGAATAGACTGAACATTGAAATCCACTCTTAAAGGTTGTCCACCTCTTAGACTGATCACAATATCTTATTTTATTCTTATTTCTTCTCTACATAAAAATAATACTTTTATTCCTAACATTTGGTCTGGACTCAATTTCCCTTTCATTGGATGTATTTCTGTATGGGGAGGAATCTATTCTTGATCAATCTAATACACAGCACTATATTTGTCTTTATTCTTAAGCCAAATGATTCCTGATACTTTTTCACAAATAGGAATCTATCCTAAATCTAATAGTTTATCTTTCAATTAACATTTAGCCTCATTGATCTATCCTTAACACTTTATAATCTGATCCTCTCCATCCTCTACTTTCATTACTAACTTTTCATCTTCTATTTTGATATCTCTATTGAATTGACTACTTTCATAAGTTTTGGTTCCTTAATTAACACCCAATGGTTTATAAATCACCATACATTCTTATTATGACTTTGCATTCACTATTCCTTCTTTAGGATATATTTTGAATATCTACTAATCTGTATGAATGAAATTGAATCTACCTTCACTATTTCCATTATTCTTAATTGTTAGACCCTAACTGACAGTCATCTCATTATTTCCTTCCTAAAAGTTGAATTTCATATGATTACTACTTGGTTCTAATAAGACTGGTTCTACATGAGCTTTCACACAAAAGTTAAAACTATGTCTTTCATTTATTATGTATTTTATGATTCCTTTGAATTATTAACATTTCACACTTCTAAAGTTCATTGTGAATCCTGCTGTCTATGATGATGGAATTATCTAAATCTTCTTATTTGTCTATTTCAATTCATCTTTATTACTTTCCAGTCTTACTTAAATACTATGTTTCAAATCATTTCTAATCCAAAATGTCCTCTAATTCTTACTTTTGATAAAGATATTTTCAAAATCTACTATTTTAGGTCCTGCAAATATTTATTATAATTCTTATCCATTCAATTCTTTATTAATATCTCTTTCTTCAGCAAAACTCTTTGGTTCTTCTGGAAATATCTTTCTCACTTATTAAGTACTTTTAGGTTTGAAATCTTGTAATTACTTTTCTTAAGTTGGTTCATAATTCTGAATTGGTTTAGTCACATACAATTAATCTTTCTATTTACTTAAAAGCATTTTAGGATTACTAATCAATTACACTTCATTTAATTATTTCTATATCACATCCTATTCTGGAGCCTCTCCCATCTAATCTTCATCTAATAGTTTGCATTTACTTCTCTAACTCTTATTTTTCTTTTCATTCTATTACTTCTCATCCTACTTGCTTTATTACTTATCAATTTGTAGTAATTATTCTTAATCTCTTCTTCTTCCTTCTAATATTGTCATTTTGTTTTATATTGTAGATTTGACTCTTTCATCCTGTCTCTGTTTTCTACTGTTAGTCAAATACTCATTATATTTCTACTTATTGAACTATTAAATCAAATATTGATCTCTCTGTTCTCTTAGATCATCAACCTCATCCTCATTATCTTTGAATTTTATTTTCTTTCTATCATTTTCATCATCATATCCCAAAATATCAAATTCCTACTATTCGATTACATAATTCCTTTGAAATAGAAAGTCTTTAGGCAATTATTCTAAACCTCCTCTCTTCTAAGTATGACTACTCTGACTTCTCAAATTATTAAGACTATTTAGATTGTTGGTATTGAGAATTGGTTACAATCTGTTACAATCTCCATTCACTTTCAATTCTATTTTGTAATTGTTATTCATCAAATACAGAAACACATTATTATTGAATTTGCCTAGATTCTTAGGTCTAAAACTTACAATGATACTTTTGTATTGATTAGGATGCAACTTCAACTTATTAGGTGAGAAACTAAAGAATGGTATGACTTAGAATTATATATCTAAAGCTTATTCTTCATTCTTATTTATGATTTGTAATATGATGTCTTTACTCTCATTGACCTTACATTCATCAAAGTCAAACATGAATCTATCTAGTTTTATTTCTGGACATATAGCTTTACCAATCAGAAATAGAATAAGATCCTTCTCATCATCATTCTTCTTATCAAATTCAAATACAGCTGTATAAGTGTATTACTGACTTTTATTCATCATGGTATCTTCTTTAGAACTCAAAGCATAGTTTCTACTCCAACTTTCAATTTCTTCTGTCACTTTAGACTTGCATATGAAGACAATCGGAATCTACTGATAAGCTTTGACATTGGCTTTCTAAGGATAACAAGATATTATTTTTTATGTCTATTCATGACCAGTTTCATTAGGAGTCATCAGATTATCATAGTCTTACATATGAATCTATCCATTCTTAAAACTGATTTTGAATTCTAAGTCATCAGGAGAATTATTTACTAAATTAGTTTCTATTTCTTTAGATTCTCCATAATACATTGTTCCAAAATCTAATTGTTTGACTTCTCCACCTGACTTATCAATCAATATTCTATTATAATCCAAATAGATTGCATTCACCAGAATGTTCTTATGATAAATGAAGTTTTCCACATAAACTTGAATTGTACTTTTGAAATTCCCACTTTCATATGATTTGAATGTTAACATTACAGTTTCTGATTGATTGGGTTTCAATATGAACTGACTAGGACTAATAGTCATATTCTTCTGAGTCTATTAGACTTTCAATTCTATTTATCCTTCTTTCTTACCATTGTTTCTGAATTCTATTGATTAACTGACTTCTTTCCCAGTCTATATGAATCCTAAGTTAATGTAATCAATGAAACTGATTTCAGCTGTTCTATCATAAGCATGCAATGGAATTGTATATTAGAAATGGTCATCAGTGATTATTTTAAGTTGATCATGGAAGTCTCCTACAGTATTGGTTTCAAATTAGATTAATAAATTCATAGTTAATCCAGCAGGTATTGCTCCTTATATATCATAATCACATCTGAATATTGACAATTAAGGTTGAATCACTCTAATCCTTCTAGACTGTTTCTATAGATTCCTTACAGTTATCAACATTTCATATGTCTAATTGATCTGAATATCTTTGAATGTCACTTCATTTGGAAATATTTCAATAGGAGTACTATTAGAAATGTATTTCAATTGACTCATACATGTTTTGATTCTTATATTATTATTTTGATAACTCTATCTGAATTTAGGTTCATTATCTTATCTACCCATCTAATGAGTCTATGGTCTTGTATTCAATTAACCCATGGTCTGAAACCCTTTATCAGGATTATGAGTACCTGGTCTTGTTGTTTTAGTTAATGTTTCACTGAAATGTTATGTATTTTGTCTAAAATCTCTCTTCATATTAGGTAACTTACTCATTTTATATTCAATTGTTTCAATTCACTATTCTAAATCAATAGTCACATATTAAATATTTAAATCATTATTTGAGAATTCATATTATAATTATGAAAAAGAAATTGAGTCAATTATTGAATTAGAGTCTATCTAATGATGATTCATTTGAGGATATTTAAGATTTATTTAGAAAGTAAAGTCATAATTCAGGTTGTCATTCATAAAATGTATCAAATGGTGTCAGTCTATGAAACACTCAGAACTAAATGAATAAAACAAACTAATCAAGGAAATAAATAAAACAGACTATTGTGGATTGTTAGGATTAATTCAATCAGAAGTCTAAATCATAAGATAAACTAAGATTTGGTTGAATCACAATTTAGTCTTTGAAATAGAATCATTTCAAAAATAATCTTTATAATAGTTATAGTAATAAAGTGAATGATGATCAGAATAAGAATAATCAAATTGATATTAATGAATCAAATCTAGAACAAATGTTGAAAGAAA
>Ga0115008_10004558_pt1 | contig 11501 bp, 14 predicted proteins | sample FraStrMetagenome_FD_87164 | JGI IMG/M metagenome (GOLD analysis project Ga0115008, IMG submission 87164) | Marine eukaryotic phytoplankton communities from Arctic Ocean - Fram Strait ARC3M Metagenome | ecosystem: Environmental > Aquatic > Marine > Oceanic | place: Fram Strait | collected...
AACCGGCACAATCCGGCACGATCCGGCACAATCCGGCACGATCCGGCACAATCCGGCACAATCCGGCACGATCCGGCTTTTTTCAGTGCCCCCGAAAAATAGCCTAGTCATCGAACCTATATTCTCTGCTCATAAATGACGTAACAAATTATCTCAGAGGAAGAAAATTTACTCGTTATCGTCTTTCGACGCAACAGGGTCAAACCCACGCAAGAAATATTTTTTCCAACTTCAACGATTTTTTGAAACAGTAACAAGAGAAATGCTGAGGCAATTTCAGAGATTACTGAAACCAGTGCAAGTGAGAAGTCTTGTCGCCGTTCAACCGCATGAAATTTTGAAGATTAACAAAACTGCAACTCTCAAAGGTAAGTTCCTTAAAATCGGTTAAAGATTATAATTTCATATTGAGAAATAACATTCGCATACATGGCTCTTGCAAAAGTGCACCATCCAGACTACGGTGGAGATCCAGAAGAGTTCCGTATTGTAAATCACGCTTACAGAGCTATGAAGACAAAGTTCGCGCAAGGACTTGAAATTGCAGATGCAAAAACGTCTCCTTATTCAGTTGACGCAGATTTTTATATTCTGGGAAGAGATGAAACCGAGTGGGAAGCAAAGACAAACAAGATTCTGAATCTTTTCAGAGAGCATTTAGTGCTCTCACGTGGATCTGGGCAAGCTGGAAGTTTAAGGGTCAAAGATTGATTTTTGCTTTAGGGGTGAACCTTATCGTAAGATTGTGATTTTTTATAACTTTTAGACTTTCGAAATTGATGTTACTTTTGTTAGTCCCTTTGACCGGTAAATTCTAACGATAAGATTGACCCCTTGTGCTCAGTTTAGCATGACTGGAAAAGGTCAAGGGTCAAAAATTTACGATAGGAATCAGCCCTAAAGTTTTAAGTTGTTACAGAACGGGTTAAAATTTACGATAAGCTCCACCCCTTCGCGTTTAGTTGGTGCGTTGCAAGAATAGGGTCTTCAAAACCAAATCTGAATCTTTACTAATAACAATTTTGACCCTAATTAAGGAGATGAGTTCGCAGATTTCGAACTGAAGCTGCTGCAAGCGCCACATCTGACCGATGGATTCACGAGTTTCTACTGCTTCTATCTTCATAGTATAAGCGTCAACAAAAAGCTGCAGTTGACGACTTTAAAACTTCTCGATTTCGCGATTGGGAAAGTTTTCTACGTTCATTTGGAAGATAAACTCTGTAAAAACTATAGGTTTGAAATTATTTTTTGTCGGTTTTAACCTATTTTAGATACTATATTCTTGAAGAAGACGACTTTATAGAAGTGACGCTCGACGGATTGAGCAAACCAATTTACGTTGGGCACGATATTCCAATTGACTACCAAAATATTGAGCAAAGCAAGCACCCGCTCGTTGCTGATATTGTCGATGAGATTTACTATTTCCTCGACGACGAATGATAATAAATTACAAATTATATTTAATCACATTATTCTTTCTTTATTTTTGGAAAGGCTAGTCACAGTTTTACATTTTGATTTATTCCGGCGATTATTTCGTCCGACGAATTCCTCGTCGCTTCCCAGAGAGCAGCTTCGCGCATTGCCTTCAAAAATTCCTGGTGCTTCGCGTCCGAATCCGAAGTAGCGAGTTTAGAGACGGCGAGAATATGGAAGCCGAAGCGGAGGCTTTCATATCGGAACCGGTTCGTATGAACGAGAGAAAGAATGTACAGCAAATCTTTGCTCTCGTCAAATTTAAGATCGTCGTCAATTTGAGGAAGGTTCTCGATAAGCTGCACGCCTGGGTTCTTAGCTGGCGCCTTCGGATTCTAAAAACTTTTAGAACTGGTTCCCTTATGAATCATAAATTATGATTCACAAGTTATGAATCAATACCATCAAAAATGAGAAGAGTCCGAAGCCCAAGACAAGCAAGTTTATGAAAAACATCGCCCAAAGTAATAGACTTCTTGTCGTCACTGGTGAAAATACAAAATAGCCAATATCTTGGCCGCTCGAAAGCTGTAGTTCGCGGGGAAGATAGCATCCGAATGTTACGGGATTTCGTTCTGGAACGAGATAAATGTAGTAGCACAGGCAGTTCTCGATCAGAACACAGCATAAACTCACGATTCTGAAAATAAGTTTACTGGTAAAGTATCGGCGATAATAGATCGATATGCAAACCTTAGAATTTTTAGCTTTAGTCGGAACTCCGCTTGCTTTGAATATTTGTCGAGGATACGATTAAACTCCTGAAATTTTTCCACTTTGAAGGAGCTCACGTAATCTTTGTATAAATTCGGCTCAAGGAATGCCGTGTTTTCAGTCATCGAAGTTGCCCCAGCAAGAGTTTCAAGTCTTCCATTTGATTTCGCGCGCTTGACGAGAAATGCCACAGTGTCTTGGATTGACTCCTCTACACCGTCAATGATAAAGTCAAGGGCTGAAATAGATTTTAACGACTGCATATTTGCCACTCAAACCGTGTGCAAGCTCGTCGAGGTCCATTACTCTCCAAGCTAAGTTAGCCAGAAGAGGGATCAAGCAAAACATGACCATAACATAGGGAAACATCGAATAGTGCCAGAGATTTGTTTCATGAACTTCTCCATTAGGTAAAGTCTCGACGGCCTTCATTTGCGACCAGCAGTATTCTGTGATTGCAGGCTGGTCATACCACCTGTCGAAAGGCCTCGAACCATTGATCGTCGGTGTCATCATGACCAGAGAGTTCGAAGAGTACATTTTGTCACCGAGAAGAACAGCTGCGGTCAAGATCAGGGAAGGAACGGCAGCAATAAAGTGGATAAACACCCTGAAAAGACTTGAGAACTGGCTAATTTGATGGAATATTTACCTGTCGGCATTGAGCATAAGAAATGGCAAGCTCCTATTTCTTTTTGTTTCTCCAGATAGCTTTCCGAGAACATTACTCGGATCAACCAGTCCAAAAACCCCCATTTTTCTAAGTCCTCTAGCTTTTTATTTTTAATTTGGCTCTCTCTCTCACTCTCAAACGGTGAACATCCGTCACTATCGGAGATCTGAAGGTTTGTGACGCCAAAAACGCGGCTCGTAAAATTGAGCGCAGGAGGAATTCGTAAAATGAAAGACGGTTTTTCTATTTGAAAAGACTGTTTTCTCTTTATAAACAAAAGCCCGAAGTCCGGTCACTAATTTTAGGTGTTTTAAAAAATTTCGCCGGCAATGGAGTGTGAATGGGTGACGTCAGCTGTGAATGAGAAGCAGGAGGCTTAGTGAATAGATGTTTTATTTAAATATAGGTCCAGTAAAATGATTCTTGAGCCGGTTCCAACCATAATATATGAATATAGCATTTTTTTATGAATAGAAATTTATGAATCAATATTCATCCACATTCGTGAAATAATATCCAATGCAGCGGCGCATTTCTCGCTTTCAATAAAGTTTTGGTCAATTTTGTAAAGTAAATATATTCTTCTTGAATACTCTGGCACTTCTTGTTGTAAGTATTTCTCCATTAATGTCCGTTGTTGTACGATTTCTTCTATTTTGATCTCAGTTTCTTGTGTTGATGAGACTATGACGCCTAGTTCTTCAGAGAGCTCTCTAATTAGTTCTGGGAGTTCTTCGCATGGCTTTCGCTTTCCGAGATCCTAAGGATCGGCAATCAAAGAAGCTTTTATTATCAAGTACCTTTAGAGACAAATTTGTAGAGGACGAATTCGCTATAACTCTTCGCCGTTTTCTTATCACAAAGTAATCTTAATTTATTTTTGTCTTATGAAAACAACGTCTTCTACCTGATAAATTTGGGAGAACATGCTCAACGAGTTCTTCTTCGCCTATTTTTGGAAATTTCTCTCTTAGCAGAAGATAGAAACGCTTCCAGGATTCTTCAAACTTTTGAATCTTATCATTCAACTCCAGCAGCAAGTCTTGTATTCGGCCGAAAAGATTGTCAATGTAAGCAACTTTGATTTTCTAGATCATTTGAAGTATTTTAATTATAAAAACTGTACCTTAAATTCAACAAGAGCCAAAGTGTTTTTCGGATTTCCAGGTTGCTTTTCGTTTTGTTCATCTTCGCCTGATAGTATTTGATTCAATTTCTCGCGTAAATCTTCATCTTTCATATGACATTTTTCAGCGGTTGAACAAAGTTTCCCAATTTTTCGGTCTATAAAGTCAAGCTCTGAAAAATAATTTCTTTTTGAAAGCTTTAATATCCTACTTTGGCGCTCAGAAAGTAAACGTGAAAGGCTTCCTTCGATCGGGTGTGTTGGTAGAAAAGGATTTGTTTTCTTCTCTGGCCATGATTTTAAATAATACTCAAGAAGTCCTTTTTGCTCAGAAAGAGACATCAATCTCCAGTTGGAAGAATTCCGTTCAGTCTTGTACTGTTCAAGCAATGTTTCCCGCCTGTTTCCGTCTTTCATGAATTCTACCATCTCTGCTTTTGTTTCCAGATCTACTTTTTCATTATTTCTTGCATCGCTGACGAATTTCAGAATATCCTTCAAAAGCGCAAGAGTGAAGTACTTCGCTACTTTTTCAACCCCTCCAGAATTTTCTGCCTCTGAGATTGTTTGAATGAGAATTCCGCACATTTCTTTTGTTTGAGCTTCATTCCTGCTTTTTTCGTTCTATGCAAGAAAGTTATAAGAAGATAAGCATATAATTCTTACGCGATGAATTTCTAGTATTTCTCTAATATTGATTTCATTTTCTTCAAACGGATTCATGTTTCTTGCGATTTACAAATTCAATGTGCGAATTTTCTTTTGTGCAAACAGGTCGCATCTTTGAGAATCTTTGACACCTGATTGCTGTAAAATAGGATAAACTGTTCCATAAATAATAATTCAAAAGGCTCCGATTACGTTTATCGCATTAAAAGTTGTGTAATTATTAACAGCGCTCTCTAAAAGCATCGCCGAGAGCCCTCAACCTAAAAACGGGTCCAATTTTTATCATGCTGATAAGAATTTGAAGAGCTCATTTACAGCGCCATCTGCCGAAGCTATCAATTCACTTGAATTAAGCGTCAGAAAATAATCATTCGCGAGGACTCAAGCCGAGTATGAAGAGTCACTTTTTTTTTTATTTTTATATATCGCAATTTGCGGCCGCGACAGAATGTCCACGAAGATCGAACTTGCTCAGCCCTAGATTGGACCTGTTCAGTCTCAACCGTCAGCTGGAATGTGGAATCGGAACAAACGACAGGCAACCATGGTCCGTGACGCTGAGAATGACAGACGGTGTTCTTTGTGGCGGTGCCTTGATTTCTCCAAACTGGGTGCTGACTTCTGCAGACTGCGCCGAGAGATTCGAAGAAAAATGGGGAAGCGTCTTTTTAGACAGAATCGAAAATGGACTGTTGCTCGAGGCATCACGGGAACAATGCGTAGTGAAGATAGAGATCAACCCTTCGAGAACTGCTGATACTCGCGAATCGAATATTGCTTTGCTCAAATTAAATACCGCTCGTGCACATTTTGGCGCATTGTCTTCATCTATTTGCGTCTCTGATAGACCTGCTGAAGAAAATTTAGGACAGCTTCATATGCATGTAAGTTGTGTAAGATAAGCAAGAGTCTTAATTCTTTTTAGCGAAACTGCGTTGTTACTTCTTGGACGAAAGCATTGCCGGAGACTCCAACTCAACTAACCCCAAAATACCGAGCTATTCAAACTCACCGACGTCCTCGATGCGAATCCTTTAAAACTGAAGGGCTCATTTGTGCAAGTGGAAAAGGATTTGGCGTCTGCAAAGGTTCAAATGGCGCGATTCTCTCTTGTGAGAATCCAGACGGAAAGTGGACTGTTTACGGAGTAGGCGGATTGGTTATGGACAATGATTGCAGCGAACGCTCTCAGGTCTCGGAATTCACCGATACTGCTCGGCATTCAGATTGGATCAGAGAAACGATTGAAGAACAGCGTGTTCCTGCTGTAAACACGATCTACGGCGAATGGGAAAACTGGACTGACTGTACAGAAGTTTGCAATGGTGGCACTCAACTACGCCGGCGTCGATGCCAAAGTCACGGCTACTGTAAAACTGATGAGATTGAGTACAGACCCTGTAGTACTTTCCCTTGTGAAACCATTTTCGGCTTTAGAAGACAAGCGTTCGATGATAACGTCGAAGAGCCAAAAAGTGTTTGTTTCCATAATCATGTCGAAGAAAGAGCAACTGCAAGAGTTGTTGGTGGAGATGCAACGAATGCTCAAGTTTGGCCTTTCATGGCAGTATTCTACAACAAAAAAGGAGGCTGGTCAAGCCGATTCTGCGGAGGCTCACTTCTTAACGAGCGCTGGGTCTTGTCAGCTGCTCACTGTTTCATGGACCCGTACTCGCAGGAAATCTTTAATTTCAAAAAGTACGCTGTTGGTTTTGGAAATTTCAAGGGAACAACGTTCCCCGGCCAGTACAGTACAATAAAATCGATCAATTGCCACAAAGGGTTTAAAGCTACATACGACAATATAAGCGACGACATTTGCCTTGTCGAGCTAAACCAGCCGGTGAAATTTACTGAAACTGTAAAGCCGGTCTGCATTTCAAAACAGCAGCCTGAAGAAGGAGACTACTGTAAAATTGCAGGCGCTGGACAGACACTTGGTACATCATCTGATGAGACACTGAATGAAGCCTCGATTCCTGTTGCTAATTTTGACCAGTGTTATCGTGAATACAAAGATTTTGGTATAAACGTAAGTTTAACGATAAATCGTCCTGAAATAAAGAAATTAATCTAGCTGGAGTCGCAACAACACCTCTGCGCCGGATTCGATAACGGCGGAGTTGACGCATGTCAAGGCGATTCTGGTGGGCCCTTCTATTGTGATAACTCTTATCTTTCTGGCGTTGTTAGCTTTGGAATTGGATGCGCAAGTGCGGACACGTTTGGAATCTATACAGCTGTCTCGGCTTATATAGACTGGATTGGCGAGACCATGGGCATTGCTTCTGTAAAAAATGTTTGCCCAAAAGGATTGACAGGAATAGTTTTCGATAATAAGTAATTATAAATAACTTAATCTATTTGAAATTTTCAATAAAATGTCAACTTATCTTTTGAAAACGAAAAAAAGGTGAATCGTGCTCTGAAGACATAGACGAGTGCTCAACAGCTCCTTGCGACTTCAATCAAAAATGTATAAATACAGTCGGCTCGTACATCTGCGTAAAGCTCTCATGTGAGAAGGGTTATGAAGCAATTGACGGAGAGTGTGTAGACATCGATGAATGCGCCATGAATGCATGCGGTTACACATTGTGTCGAAACATTCCTGGTTCTTTCGAATGCATCTGTCAAGATGGATACGAACTTGAAAATGGTAGATGTTTGGATATCAACGAGTGCGAAAGGGACGCTTCTCTTTGCGCAGCTGGAGAAATTTGCAAAAATCGACTTGGAGGGTTTTTCTGCCAAAAAGAAGAAACTGACGTTGTCGGGAATAAAATGAGTTGGACCTCGCGTTGTGATCCGCCGAGACAGCTTTACAGGTCGGAATATGTATGCGACGCGGATACATGTGTTCTCCAATGTGAAAACGGAAGTTCAATGTCAAGATGTATCAATGACGGAAAAAGGTTTGTCGCTCTCAATAAATATAAAAACTAAATATTATAACAAAGAACGTGCACCTGCCTCGGCAATCGGTGTTTTTGGAGTTCCATCGGTAGAGAATGTGAATGCAAAGAAGATAGCTTCAGCGAAGGTTTTATGCTCGGCCCTATGTCTGACAGTGGCGGATACCAACCTCAGATGGAAATGAACAATAGATTAGTTAATAATGCGGTAAGAAATAAGAAAAGTTATTAATTTTTGATAACGAATAATTTAGGCCTTGAGCTGTCCTTACAGTTCGATCAAGAAAAAATGTAAAACTAAGAGTAATCTCGACGAGTATCTATCCGGCGAAATTTGTGCTGGAAAATGCAATAAGTAATCTTTATATTTATTTATTAGTTTTTAAAGAATTTTAAGAAAAGGAAAGGCGAACAATTGTACTTGCCTCTGCACAGACAGCAGTTGCAAATGGAAATGCAAAAAATCAAAATGTTAAAATCAAACGACCGTAAAAATTATTTCAAAACGACCCGCTGTAGAAAAAAGACACTGCAATGAGCTGTTTCAATTTGTAAATTTTTTGTTAATAAAAACCTCACTTTCATTTAGTTTCTGAGGTTTCTTGAGTTTATTTAATATATCGTGAGAACACTTATACTGTGAAAGTAAACTTTATATGAAGGACTGCGAAATCAAAGACAATAGTCATTTGATCTAGTTTCAAGAAGAATGGGAAATAAAAAGAACTCGGTTCTGCTTCCAAAACTCGATATAAGTTCTACTTTCTTGAAATCTTCATCTTCCGTTAAATCTATCCTCTGGATCTGAAACGGTCGGTCTTTTGAAAAACCCGGAAATGAATAAATTGATCTTCCCGAGTAAAGAGCTGATCCGTAAGCAATGCTCTGAAACACTTATTTTTCTAATAGACTAACTTTTTAAATACCTGAAAAAGTTCCCCAATATTTGTCCACTCATCATTTTTGAGCTGCCAGACGGTTGATTGAGGAGTGCGGGAAACTACTCCACCGAGAAGCAACATCGCACCGTTGTCAAGACCGACAAGGTTATGCACTGAAGTTTTTCTGAAATATAAGCTTATTTTCTTTTCATTTTCTTTTTTAACTCACAGTGGGTGTTCGGGAAGTTCAAGCCAGCCGGAAGATGACATCCTTTCTGCGACTTTATGTCTCTTGTACCTGCAACCAACTGTCGTTGGTTGATTTTTGTAAAGTCCAAGACCTCCCAGCATATGCGTTTTAGAGGTAGAGTGAGTTGAAGCAGTATTCGATCCGTCGAATATTTCACAGGATTTCATCTCTCCGTAGTTCGCATTAAAGCAGATCAGAACTAAATAATAATATGTTAATACTAATATCAAAGAATTTTATTGAGTGTCAACCTGCAGTTCCAGCGTTGATAGAAAGAGCTTCAGATCCTGTATCCCGTTGATCGTTCAGCTCGGCTAACAGCTTGATGATTTCGCAGTTTTCAAGTCGTGCGATCTTAAAGAAAAAATCTTGGAAAGTTACGGGATTTAAGTACTCTTTTCTTGTCACTTGGTTTGTTCCCTCCAAAAATGTAAAGTTGTCCATTTATAAGTGCTGATTTCGAATTTTCTATGAAAAAGTCTGTTGGCGCATTTATCTTCGCCGCAACGTTATTTGAGCCATCTCCGTTTATAATAAAGCTTTTCCCCAAATCTTTTACAATGGCAAGAAGGGAAACTTCACTCTGAAAATACCTTAACCTTCAAATAAAAATAGGATCTTCTTCACCGGCAGGGCAGTCGTTGTTATCGTCGACCGAATCGTCGTCGTTGAGGTGGTTGGTGCGTAAGACTTCCGACTTCTGCAAACAGCAAAATGCTTATCTGAGCAGTTTTGTGGGCTCACCAAATTATTCTGCATGGTAAAACAAGAATCTTCTTCCGAAGTCGCGATAAAAGTACTTCCTTCAAGCCAAAATTCACTGTTAGATTCAAGAATTTGCATGACCTAAAAAAAATAAATTGAAATCATTCGTAAATACAAAAGGCGTACTATTTCTAACTCGACGTCGTTTTCATGATTAACAAGGCTCAAGTCTTCCAGAAAGCAATAAGCTTGAGCCTTATTGTAGTCCATTGTAATGTTTGACATGATGAGCTCGATATCTTCATTGAGTTCTCCGTCAGCTGCGATTTCATTAATTGAATCCAATGTTCGTTCAAACAATTTAAGACTTTTCTTTTCTGAGTCGTCAATGCACGCGTATGACTTTTCTGAAGTTAAGTATTTTTCTTACATAAGTGCTTTAAATTCTAGTTTAAATTTTTGTTTAACATTTCTTTATCCAGTCGTTGAGCATAATGCCAAGTCTCTCAACGTTTTCTCCTGAGCTGATTTTCTTATCAAAGGACTGCATTAGAACCTCTTCATAAGTAGGCTCGGTTATTGTCGACTCACAAACTCCCTCATCTCTATAAAATAGAATTGCCTGCCGCAGCCGCTCGTATTTTCTGATAAAAAGCTTCCTGGTTATTTTATTTTCAATTGAAAAATAAATCTTTTCCGAAAAAGCATCACTTTCTTTCCAAAATTCTAAGAATTGGACTTGTTCAGCGTACCCGAAACAAATTAAAATGCAAAAAGTAATTGGAAACTTCATCGCGTATATATTGAATGAGTTCTGTGATAATTCCTCGGTTTTTATAACGCCGTAGATAAAATTTCGTGTTCCTCCGGGATATTAATTACAATTTGTATATTTCTCAAATAGCACGCAACCTTCAAGTCTCCACGTCAATTTTTATCTTCCGAGCATACAGTTGCAATAACAGTTGGAAAAGCAGGTTCCATATTTGAGCTGAGATTTTTTTGATAACAATAATTTGCATTTTTAATTCACAGACAAACTGTTTCAATATTTCCACAATGCAAAAAGGCGGGATGAGTAAATTTGATCTGCTAAATATCAACCGCAAATAGGCTTCACTTCCTTTTCAAATAAAAAAGGGTTGGACGAAAAAGAAAAATCGATAAATAGAGGCGTATGTGTTTAGATTTTGGCGCTGGCGGAAGAACAAAAGGACTCAATAAATAACGTTGACGTTCAGTGGTTTTGCCTAGCTTTGATCCGTTAGATTTTTAAGGGTTGAAATTGTTTGGAATTGAGAGTGTTGTGTTATCATCAAATTTTGAGGTTATAAATCATAATTTCTCTCACGCGGTTATTATTTTAACAGCTGTATAAAATTCGTGTAAAGGGCAGTTTGGATACCGGAGAAATTCAAGATATTCCTCGTCGATTATTTTTCTCGTCACGCTTCTTGATTATGAATAAATACAGCTTTCGTTGAAACTTCCAAAATCGAGCTTTTCAAAAATGTATGCTCAACGCACTCTTTACCGATTAGTCTCCAGCCGAAGTAGTTCAAGTAGAGCCCAAGTTACAGGAGCAGTAGGTCAATCAATGACCAGATCTAGGACAGGCGGACAAAAGAGCGATTATCTCGGACAAAATCAATCAGCGCGTTCCAGGCCGAAGAACTTCCTCAAAAGCCGCTTCTTTTTAGCGGACACTTTCATCCGGAAAACGCGCTGTTGTGAGCCAAATTAGCAGCTCATGCTTACGCGGATTATAATTAATTAAAAAGAAAAAGGTCAGCTTATGTCCGAGCGAGCTTCGAAATTAGCCCCAGCGCCGGGAAGGCTAATTATTTATTACACACTTTGCTTTTCTATTTTCATAACATAAGAAATATGAGATTTCAGGTTTATGTTTGGTCGGATAAGCTTGAAGCTTTTATTTTGAGTGAACACATATTGGTTGTGTTAAAGTTTTCAAGCAAGAATTTTTCACGGCAGGCTCGTTTTTAAGACTCTCAGATTCCGTATTTTACGACTTATCAGATTTGTCGCGTTTCCCTGTCAGGGACTCTGAGTCAGAACTTGGTTTTCG
>Ga0115008_10004566_pt1 | contig 11493 bp, 16 predicted proteins | sample FraStrMetagenome_FD_87164 | JGI IMG/M metagenome (GOLD analysis project Ga0115008, IMG submission 87164) | Marine eukaryotic phytoplankton communities from Arctic Ocean - Fram Strait ARC3M Metagenome | ecosystem: Environmental > Aquatic > Marine > Oceanic | place: Fram Strait | collected...
CCACTTTATACTTAAACCCATAATTAGACAATGGGGGGTAAAGTTTAAACTAACAAAATATAAAATGAAAATAAAGAAAAAATACCATTTTTATGCAGGACATAGAAATAAGTCTGCAGGAGTGAAATGCGGTAGACTTCATGGACATACTTATGATGTAGAAATTACTTTAGAATTCAATAAAATGGAAAATGGACTTACAATGTTATTTTCAGATATTGACTTAGTTTGTGAACCTATTATAAAATACTACGACCATTATTTCATATTTAAAAATGATGACGCTATGGTAGAACTTTTTGAATTAGCAAACGAACCTTACAGAAGTGTTCCATGTGAAACTTCAGCGGAAAATATGGCAATATTAATCTACAATAAAATCAAAGAAAAATTACCAATAATAGAAATAAGTTTAGCAGAAACTAAAACATCAAAAATAATTTATAATGGATAAAAAAAGAGGATTAAAAATAAGTGAGCAATTTTACTCAATACAAGGAGAGGGAAGAACAATGGGAGTTCCTGCAGTTTTTGTAAGACTTCAAGCATGTAATATATTATGTAAAGGAGAATGGGTATGTGATACAATTGAAGTTTGGAAAAAAGGAAAATATACTCCCGTAATTGATTGGATTGTAGAAATGAATAAATATGCTCACCATTTAAGAAATGGAGCTCACTTAATTTTTACAGGTGGAGAACCTTTATTACAACAGGAATCAATTGTTTATGTAGTAAAATATTTTAAAAGAGTATTCGGATTCAAACCTTTTATTGAGATTGAAACTAATGGGACTATAATACCATCTAAAGAACTTATTGAATTAGTAGACCTATTTAATTGTTCCTTTAAATTAGAGAACTCAGGAGTTAAATTTGGAAGAAGAATTATAATTGAAACTCTAAAAAAAATAAATAGACAAAATTCTATTTTTAAAATTGTAGTTGGAGGAAATAAAGATTATTTAGAAGCTAAAAAAATATTTGATGAAGTTGGAATTAAAAAGAAAAATATTTATTTAATGCCTCCAGCTGATGATATTAAGGAGTTAGAAAAAATGAGTGAAATAGTTGCAGATATATGTATTAAAGAGAGTGTTAATTTTTCCAGTAGACTTCAAATTGTCTTATGGAATAAAACTACAGGAGTATGAAAAAACATAAAGTAACATGGGAAGAAATATATTTAAAAATTGAAACATTAAAAAATTCTTTAAACACCAATTCTGACAAGATTTATGGAATACCTAGAGGTGGACAAGTAATTGCAGGACTTACTGGTATGGCTGTAGATACTCCAGAGGAAGCTACGATTATAATTGACGATTTATATGATTCAGGAAATACATATAATAAATGGTTGGAGAAATATCCAGATAAGGAATTCGTATTTTTATTTAATAAAAAATTTGAATATCAAAATACTTGGTTAGAGTTTCCATGGGAAGAGTCAGGAGAAAAAGAAGTTGAAGAAAATGTAGTTAGATTATTAGAATACTTTGGAGAGGATGTTAATCGTGAGGGTTTAAAAGAAACTCCAAAAAGATTTGTAAAGTTTTTTGATGAATTCCTTAATCCTCCAAAATGGAATTGTACTACATTTGACTCAGAGGGATACGATGAAATGATTGTGCAGAGTAATATTCCTTTTCACTCTTTATGTGAACATCACATAGCACCATTTTTTGGAGAAGGATTTATTGCTTATATACCAAATAAAAAGATAGTTGGATTGAGTAAATTAGCAAGATGTTTAGAGAGTTTCTCTAGAAAACTACAGAATCAGGAAAGAATCACTAACGAAGTAGCAGAATTCTTACAAAAAGAGCTAAATCCTCTAGGAATAGCTGTAGTTTTGAGGGCAAAACATATGTGTATGGAAATGAGAGGAGTTAAAAAACATGATACTTATACCACAACTAGTAAAATGATGGGAGTTTTTAAAGATGATATTAATGCAAGACAAGAATTCTTAAACTTAATAAAGAAATAAAAATGAAAATAAAATTAAAAGATAGAAAAATTGAGGAATTAATTGGTGCAGAATATAATCCTAGAGTAATTTCAGAAGAGGAATTATCTATTTTACAAAATAGTATTCAAAGATTTGGAATAGTAGAACCTATTTTAGTAAATATTAACTCACAAAGAAAGGATATTATTATAAGTGGACATCAAAGATTGAAAGCTTGTATTTCTTTAGGTATGAAAAATGTTCCAACTATTGAATTAGACTTAACATTAGAAAAAGAAAAAGAGTTAAATGTAAGAATGAATAAGTCAGGTGGTAAGTTTGACAAAGATTTACTACAAGAACATTTTAATTACGATGATTTATTAGAGTATGGATTTCAATCATACGAAGTTTCAGAGGATGAAGATGTTAATTTGGAAGAATTTTTTGAAGAAAATACAGAAGAAATAAAGGAAGAAAATAATACTATTATTTTAGAGTATACAGATGAAGAGTATAAAAAAGTTATTGATAAATTAGCAGAATTAAATGGAAGTAAAGAACAGATTATTTACAAACTTCTGCAACTATGAAAATTTATTTAGCTGGTACTCAAGGAAATAAAGGAGGTTTAACAGAATTGAATGAAAATTTATATCTACTTGAAAGTTTCTATTATCTTAAGGATAAACATATGGAATTATATAAAAAACATAATTTTTTATTAGATAGTGGAGCTTTTACATTTTTTGGAGGAAAGGAAGTTAACTGGTATGATTATGTTACTAAATATATAAATTTTATCAATAAACATAAAGTAGATTTATTTTTTGAATTAGATATTGATAAAATTGTAGGGATCCAAAAAGTAGAGGAAATTAGAAATAGAATAGAATCAGAAACAGGAAAACAATCTATTCCTGTTTGGAGGCCATCACGAGGCATAGAATATTGGTATAAAATGATTAAAGATTATTCGTATGTTGCAATTTCTGCATCTGGAAAATATGATAGTGCTTGGACTAGAAAAAAAGATAATATTCCTATTTTAAAAAAAATGTTAAAATTAGCAAAAGAAAATAATTGTAAGGTTCATGGATTAGGATTTACAAGTTTGAAATTACTCCCTATTATTTCTTTTTATTCAGTAGATAGTACTTCTTGGATTGCAGCACAGCAATATTGTACCTTTTATACCTTTATAGGAAATGGATTACGGCAAATTAATAAAGTAGATAAAAACAAAAGAGGAATAAATCCAAAAGGAAGATTAGAATATAATTTCAAAGAGTGGGTTAAATTTCAAAAATATGCCGATGCAAATTTATAAAGAGGATAAAGGAATTAATTTTGGAAAATGGGAAGATGCTACTTCTAAATTTCTATACAAAACAAGTACAGAAGAAATTTTAAGTAAAATTAAAATACCAAAATTAGTAGCAGACTATGGAGGAGCAAATGGAAACATGAAAAAATTTATTCCTAACTCAATTTCAATTGATATTGATGAAACAAAAAATCCTGATATATTAGATAATATACTAGAACATAAATTGTCATACGATTTAGTAATTTTACGATATGTTTTACATTACTTAAATGACTATCAAGTGATCGAATTATTTGAAACTATAAATGCAAAAAATATACTAATAATACAATTTACAAATGAAGATTTAAAATTAAAATATTTTAATAGTAAAAATGAATTCAAGTATTTTAGAACAAAAAAACAATTAGAATCACTACTTCCTAGTAGAATTAAAAATATATATAGTAAAGAATTTATATGTACAAAGGAATTTTATAAAAATAGATTAGGAATTGAAAATAGTATTTTACATTCAGAAAACTTACAAGCGTATTATTTATGATAACAGACAATGATTATAGTTACGAGATTAAAGTAAAGGTATCAAAAGAAACCTATAGAAGATGGAAAGAATTAAATGATAAAATTAGTAGAATAACAGGATATAATAATCCTAGTAAAACATTAGAATTTGCAATTATTGAAACATTAAACATTCCAGATAAATCACTAATTTAAAAATGAAATATAAAGAATACAATTCCTTTGAAATGTTAGTAGGAGGTGAAAATGAGGATAAAATCAAAAAAATTTACGAAAGAGATAGGTATGGAGCTCAGGAAAGAAAAAGAGCTGAGGAAGAAGTAGAGGAAGAATTAAGAAAGGAAGAGGAAAGAAAAATGGAAAAATTAGATAGGAAAAAAATGCTTTACAATAATTGGTTTGATATGACAAAGACTAATTTTTGGATCCAATATGTTCGTGAAGATGTTGAGTACTATGGAATTTTGAGTAAATTTAAAAATTAAAATTATGATTGAATTTGTTATGTGTTTATTTTTAGGAATGGTTTTTGGAATGTATATTGCATCACAAATTAGTGAGGGGATTAAAAGAAATATTAGAAAAAATAAATTTATTGAAAATTTGAATAAATGGGACAAGGAAGAAAAAAGAAACCGACGCAGTTAAAAAAACTTCAGGGAACTTTAAAAGCGGAAAGAGTACTAGAAAATGAAATGCAAGTTTCTTTAGTTTCTAAAATTCCTTTTGCTCCTGAGTGGCTTACTGAAATAGGTTCAGAGGAATGGAATAATGTTTGTTCTGAATTACATGGTAAAGGCATGTTGCATCATATTGACTTACGACTTATAGAGGCTTATTGTAACGCAATGGCTTTACATATTGAAACAGAAATGATGTTGAGGGAAAAAGGTAGAATACAAGTCTTTAAAAATCCAGATGGAACAATTAAACATACTCAAGCAATCCCCTACCAAAAAATTGCAAATGATGCTTTGGATAGGGCTTTGAAATTAGCAACTCAATTTGGATTAACTCCATCTGCAAGGACATCTATACAGCAACCGACTTTAATACAACAAAATAACGAATATAATTTCTTTGACTAAAAAAGATAAATATTACTTTGATGAAAAAGAAGCAGACCGCGCTGTTTCTTTTATTGAAACAATGGTTAGACATTGCAAAGGAGATTTGACTGGTAAATTATTAAAGTTAGAGGAATGGCAAAAAGAAGATTTAATTAGACCAATGTTTGGTTGGAAAGAAAAAGAAACAGGACTTAGAAAATATAGACAGATTTATTGTTGCATACCTCGTAAAAACGGCAAATCGACTCTTGGAGCAGCAATCGCACTTTATATTTTATTTGCCGATTCTGAATTAGGAGCAGAAGTATTTAGTTGTGCAGGTGATAGGAATCAAGCTGGTATAATCTTTAATATTGCTAAATCAATGGTTGAAATGAGTCCTCAATTATCACAAAGAGCTAAAGTTTTTAGAAACTCAATAATGAATCCCACAAAAGGAAATTCGTATAAAGTTTTAAGTTCAGAAGCAAAATTACAACACGGGCATAATGCACATGCAATTCTCTTTGATGAATTACACACTCAGCCAAATCGTGAGCTTTGGGATACCATGGTAACCTCAACAGGAGCAAGAAGTCAGCCGATTATTTTAGCAATTACAACTGCAGGAAGTTCTAAAACAGATGGGAATATTTGTTGGGAGGTTCACGATTATGCTATGAAAGTTAGAGATGAAATTATTGATGACGATTCTTTCCTACCTGTTATTTATGCGGCTGATGAGGAAGATGATATTACATTGGAATCAACTTGGGAGAAAGCAAATCCTTGTTATGGAATTAGTATTAAAAAAGATTACTTTGAAAAGGAAAGTAAAAAAGCAACAGAAATAGTTTCATACGAAAATACTTTTAAACGACTTCATCTTAATATCTGGACTTCATCTGTTACCAAATGGATTACAGATAAAAAATGGATGGAGAATAAAGAACCTTTTGATATTAAACAACTAGAGGGGAAAGAATGTTGGGCAGGATTAGATTTAGCCTCTACAAGAGATTTATCAAGTTTTGTTTTATTATTTCCAATTGAGGATAAATTTATAGTACTTCCTTTTTTCTTCTGTCCTGAAGATTCTATTTATACTAGAACTATGAAAGACAAAGTACCTTACAATCAATGGCAAAGGGAGGGGCATTTAATTACTACTCCTGGAGATGTTCAGGATTATGATTTCATAAGAAAAAAAATAAATGATTTAGGAGGAAAATATAATATAAAGAGTATTGCATTTGATAGATGGAACTCAAGTCAGTTAGTAATTAATTTGACAGATGATGGAGCTAATTTAAGTCCTTTCGGTCAGGGATATGCTAGTATGTCCGCTCCAACAAAAGAGTTAGAGAAAATGGTATTAAAAAATGAAATTAATCACTTAGGTAACCCTGTTTTGAGATGGCAGATGCAAAATATTTCCTTACGGACAGACCCCGCTGAAAACATTAAAATTGACAAGGCAAAGAGTAGTGAAAAGGTAGACGGGATAGTGGCTTTAGTTATGGCTCTTGGAGAATGGATGACAGATGATACTGATGGAGAATCAGTTTACTCAGAAAGAGGATTAATTATAATTTAAAGAAATGACAATACCTATTGAAATACTTATACTATTAAGACCAGATGGATTTGAAGAAAGGTTTCATCACTTTTGTAGGAAAGAAAAAACTTATGTAAAAGCTTATGAGGAAGCAGAAAAAGAATATGAGTTTTATTTTAAAAGAAGAAGATACTCCTCATACGATAGTTTTAGGACTGTTATGAGTAGGAAATACAAAAAATGAAACAAAGTTGCACTTCTTTTTTAAAAACATGTTTATATTTGCAATTAATTCTTTAAAAATATATGGCAATACTAGATTTATTCCGTAATATATTCAGTAAAAAGACTGAAAAAAGGGCTTTCACATTTGATCCCAATAGTATGCTTACAGGAGGTGGAAGTGGAATACCAGTCAATAACGATACAGCTTTAACTTTTTCTGCTGTTTGGGCAGCAATAAGAATATTATCTGAGTCAGTAGCTCAGTTACCAATTTCACTTATTGAAAGGGAAGAAAATGGAGATAAGATAAACAGAACAAATCATCCTCTTTACAATTTATTACATAATAAACCGAACGAATACATAACTTATTTTTCTTTTATACAGAAAATTATGGTTGATTTATGTTTAAATGGAAATTCTTATGTAAAAATTGAAAGAAATGGAGCAGGAAGACCAGTTGCTTTATATCCTATTGACTTTGATAATGTAGAAATAAGAGAATACGAAGATAAATACTATTATTTTAATTCTGAAACAGGGGCAGCAATCGAGTATGAAGAAATGTTACACTTTAAAACAATGTCGCAAGATGGAATGATAGGACTTTCCCCAATTGATACTTGTGCTAATTCTATTTCCTGGGGTTTAGGTTTAGAGGCTTATGGAAATTCCTACTTTTCTAACGGTGCTAAAGTCTCAGGTGTCTTAGAAACCGATAGAGCATTAAGTACAGAAGCCGTTGATCGACTTCGTAATTCATTTGATAATAATTACTCTAAAATAGGAGATTCAAATAAAACTTTAATATTGGAAGAGGGGTTAAAATTTAACTCAATATCAATGTCAAATGAGGCCAGTCAATTTTTAGCGTCCAGACAATTCAGTATTGAGGAAGTCTGTAGAATTTTTAATGTTCCACCTCACATGTTAGCCGACTTATCAAAATCTAGTTTTAGTAATATTCAGGAGCAGTCAAGGGAGTTTGTTCAGTATAGTTTACAACCTTATTTATCAATGATTGAGCAAGAGATGACAAATAAGTTATTTAAGAAAAATGAAACAGGAAAATTATTTGTTGAATTTAATGTAAATGCTTTATTAAGGGGGAACCCAAAAGACAGAGCGGAATATTATAGAACAATGTTAAACATAGGAGCAATTTCAATAAATGAAATAAGACAAAAAGAAAATATGAATAGAGTTGAAGAGGGGGATAGTTTATTCATGCAATTAAATATGACTACAGTTGATAAAATTGCTAATGGAGTTAGTATAGAAGAAGAAATAAAAATAGAATTATAAAAATAGAATTATGAAAATAAAAAACGAAAAAAGAAGAGTAGTTAGTGAAATAATTGAGGATGAAGAGCAAATTACAATTATCTATGACAAAGAAGAAGATACCGAAATTGATGCGGAAGCACTGGCTGAATTTATTAATGAAGCTATTGTTGAATTTTATAATGAAGAATCTGAAGAACAAATTGAAGAAGATGAAGTTGAGGAAGCTGAGGAAGAAGAAGTAGAAGATTTAGAAGAAGATATTGATGAGGATGAAGATGAGTTTGAAATAGATGAGGAAGAGGAAGAAGAGTTAGATGAGGAGGAAACAGAAGATGAGGAAGAAATTGATGAAATTGAGGAAGAAGAAGAGGATGAGGAAAGTTATTTAGAGGAAGAAGATGAGGAAAGAAATATTTGGGATAAAAAAGATGCAACTGAAAAAAGATTCTTTAAAGTTGAAACAAGAGTTTCTAAAAAAGGGAAAAGAAATATAATTGAAGGACATGCTGCAGTATTTAATGAATTAAGTGAAGACCTTGGAGGATTTAGAGAAAAAATTAATCCGGGTGCATTTGATGATGTATTAGATAATGATGTAAGAGCATTTTTTAATCACGATCCTAATTTTTTACTTGCTAGGACTTCAAGCGGTACTTTAAAACTATCAACAGATAAAAGAGGTTTAAAATATTCCTTTGATGTTCCTGATACTACAGCGGGAAGAGATTTATTAGTTTCTATGAAAAGAGGTGATATAACGCAAAGTTCATTTGCTTTTCAGGTAGAAATTGATTCTTGGAATACAACCTCCAAAGGAGAGATTAGAACGATTGAAAAAGTTTCTAGGTTATTTGATGTCAGTCCTGTTTCAATTCCCGCATACCCTACTGCAAATGACTTATCAATAGCACAAAGAAGCAGAATGACATATAAAGACAAAACAAAAATGAAGCAAGAGTCAGAATACGAAAATTGTAACGATTTATTACAACTTAAAATTAATATACTAAAAAGAAAATAAAATGAAAAAAAGTTTAGATTTGAAAGAAACTCGTTCAGACTTAGTTTCTAAATTGGAAGATTTGCATTCAGTTGCAACAACTTCTAAAAGGGAATTAACAAAAAATGAGGGGAAAAAAGTAGATACACTAATTGCAGATATTGACGCATTGGATGTTTCTATTAAGAGAAGTGAAAAAATGGAAAAAGAATTAAGAGTTGGAGCTGCAGTTTCAGGAGGAAGTATTTCTACTCCAAAAGCTGATAAAAGATACTCTATTCAAAATGCTATTCAAGGAATGGTGAATGGTAACCTTTCAGGATTAGAAAAAGAGTATGACCAGGAAGCAAAAAGAAATAACAAAATTACAGGATTAGGAGTTCCAACTTTCGCTTTTGGTGAAACTAGAAACAATCCTCAAGTTACTTCTAATGCTTCAGGTATTATTCCAACAGAGGTTGGAGCTTGGGCTGAAACTTTACAAAATAAAACTGTATTAGGAGATTTAGCAACTTGGATGTATGGACTTTCTGGAGATATGAAACTTCCAACACTTTCAGGAACTACAGCTGGATGGACTGCTGAGTCTACTGCTGCTGCTGTTACTACTGCAACAAATGCTGATACAGCAATTGGTTCAACTACTTTACAACCTAAGCAATTAGATGCTTATATGGATATTTCAAAAATGTTATTAGCTCAAACTAATTCATCTGTTGAAAATATTATCCGTCAAGACATGAATAATGCTATTGCTTCAACTTTAGAAGCTGCTGTATTAGGTGCAAATGCTGGTGCTGCTGCAACTCCACAGGGAGTATTTAATGCGGGTACTGGTACGGCTGCTGCTGCTGCATCTTATGCTGGAATCTTAGCTTTACAAGAAGCTTTAGAAACTTCAAATGCTGACTTTGGAAGGGTTGCTTATTTAACAACTCCTGGAGGTAGAACATTATTGAAAAATGTAATTGGTCAGCCAACTGCTGGAACTGCTGCTGCTGGTTTCACTAACGGACAACCTATTTGGTCTGAAGATTTAATTGATGGTTATGAAGCTCGTTCAACTGGAAATGTTGATGTAGCTGCTGGTGGAGCTCCAGACCAAGGATTAGTGCTTGGACGCTGGGATGATTGTGTAATTGGACAATTTGGAACTGCTTTAGATGTTGTAGTTGATCCTTACACTTTAGCCTTAAATGGTCAAGTTAGAATTGTGATAATGTCTTACTGGGATACTGTATTTAGAAGAGCTGAGTCTTTTCAATATACATATATATAGATTTATATTTGGAAGTTTTCGGGGGGTATTTTACCCTCCGATTGCTACCAATTTAATGAATTATTGTTAAAACATTAAAATCGATTTAAACATGGTTTTGGATTGATTAGAAGAACGATACCTATTTACTGATATATTGATGTATAAATTAATAGTTCGTTGATTCGCTAGATATAACACGAAAGATAAAAAAATATTAAAAAAAAAATTAATAGTCTAAAAAAACACTCAAAAAGATGGCAAGAAGTTTATATATAGTTGACTCAGTAATCCCAGTTTTAACGACTGTAGAAGCGAAACAACATTTGAGAGTTTCCAATACAAATGACGATGATTATATAGATTCATTAATTTTTGCAGCTACCAAAATGGCTGAAAGTTATTGTAATATTCAAATAATGGAAGGTACCTTAACACAGACTGCAGATTGTTGGGAAGATACATTTGAGTTATATCAATCACCTGTTCAGAATTCAGCTGCAATAAGTATCACATCAATTAACTACTATAACTCCGATAATGTTTTAACACTTTGGCCAACGACAGAATATGTTTTAGATGCTATTCACTCACCAGCTAGAATTGGTTTAGAAGTTGGGAAAGATTATCCAACTTTGGCAAATAGAATTGACGCAATACAAATAATATATACTTCAGGTTATACTGCTACAAGTGATGTAAATAAATTATTAAAACAGGCAATACTAATTTTAGTAGGTCAATGGTATGAGAATAGACAGGAAGCAATTGTTGGTCGTTCGGTTGGAACGATTCCAATGACTGCAACTTATATTTTAGACAGATACAGAATTAGAAACTTTGGAATTTCATATAATAATTACATAAAAATATGATTACTATTGGAGATTTAGATACTCAAATAATTATTCAAAAAGGTTATCCTACAAGGGATACAATGGGAGGAGCTTCTACAGTTTTTGAAAATATTAAAATTGAATACGCAAAAGTTGATTGGAAAGATGGAGGTTCAGAAGAAAATGAAAATAGAGTTTCAGGGATCACATATATAGAATTTACAATTAGAGATGAAGGTAATTCTGATATTTCAGCAAATTTACATAGAGTAGCATTTCCAATATTAAATAATGCAGTAATGGGAGATACTCAATATTATACTATTGAGGGGATTAAATTATTTGGAGGGAGAAAGAAATGGAGAACTTTAATATGTTCTGTTAATAGTAATGACAATAATACTTATACAGGATGATAACAATGAAACTTGAGGGGGATTTAATGGCTGGAAATGTTTTCTTGGATATTTC
>Ga0115008_10004568_pt1 | contig 11488 bp, 10 predicted proteins | sample FraStrMetagenome_FD_87164 | JGI IMG/M metagenome (GOLD analysis project Ga0115008, IMG submission 87164) | Marine eukaryotic phytoplankton communities from Arctic Ocean - Fram Strait ARC3M Metagenome | ecosystem: Environmental > Aquatic > Marine > Oceanic | place: Fram Strait | collected...
AAGTTGCCAGTCTTTAATGCGATGATATGCGACGTTATTTTGGTTATTGAGCTGTAACGTTAAAATAGCACTATAACAATGCGTAACTTTTTGCTTATCTAAATCAGGGCAATCAGTCTCTATATTACTTAAAAATTGATAACTGATTTTCAAATTTTTTGCTAAGGCATTAAGATGTGCTTGTGAAGGTTGTTGTTCTAAAGACACTACTGTCACATCTTTATTTTGGCTACGTATAGAAGCCTTAGTCGATTTTTGTTTAATAGCTGATTGGCATGCCACTAATGTAAAAAAAATCACTATTGCACAGATAGTTGCTACAGCCAGATAGGTAATTCGAAGGTTTGGAGCCTTGACGCTAACTTCACTCATATAATACTTTTCCTTGAATAATTACACACACTATTAATGCTATTTATACATCTAGCAAGAAAAAATAGTCATATTAATAAAAAACCTACTTCATTTAACTGAAATAGGTTTTACCAAAATGACTGAACGAAGCTTATCAATTTAAGCTCATTATTTAGCTTTTTTTAAACTAACGTTAGTCTCTATTTATGATGATATTTGAGTTTGATGTACATGCACATCGCGCTGCGGATATGGAATACTGATACCTGCTTTGTCAAATTCTGCTTTAACATTCTCCATCATATCAAAGTAGATCCCCCAATAATTAGCAGCCTCAGCCCAAGGTCTAACAAACAAATTAACTGAGCTTTCACCGTGTTCACCTACCCAAATATCAATAGGTTGATCTTTAAGTACACGCTCGTCAGCTTCAAGCAAAGATTTTAATATACCTCTAGCTTTAGCAATATCGTCGTCATAGCCAATACCAAATACCATATCAACACGGCGTGTGCCATTAACATTAATATTAGTGACACAACCATTGGATAATAAAGCGTTAGGGATAATAATACGTTGATTATCAAAAGTTTTTAATATGGTATTAAATATTTGAATTTCTTCAACACTACCGACAAAACCTTGAGCATTAATCGCATCTCCATTTTTAAATGGACGGAATAATAAGATAAGTACACCTCCAGCAAAGTTAGCTAAACTACCTTGTAATGCTAAACCAACCGCTAAACCTGCAGCACCTAATACCGCAATTAACGAAGCGGTTTGAATACCAATCATTGAGGCAAAAATGATAATTTGTACGGCTTTTAATAGCGTCCCAATTATACTCAATAAAAATCGATGTAATGTGACCTCAACTTCTTTTTTCTTCAGCGCAACTTCTACTAAACCCAGTACTTTTTTAATTATAAAGTTACCTGCTAAGTAAACAACTACCGCTAATAAAAATTCTACGCCAAATTGTAATGCCATTTCACCAAGCATCTGTATGTAATGTTCGATTTTTTCAATACTAATATCCATAAAATTAATACCCTACGCCACGTTAAAATTAATGTTAACCAATAGAAGTTAACCCTGAATTTACAAGTGTATGCTTTATGTAAATTACTGTAAATCGTAATTTTCGTTATTTTACCCATAGTTAACTCTAGCAGGTATTAACTAGCTTATACCAATTACGAGTATTATTTTTTAGTAAAATGATTCGCTAATATACACAATAAATATCAAAACGATACACCATGATAGATTGGACAATATTATTACGTCACCATTAATACTATGCATCTATAACGCTTAAATTCACTCAAGCAAAGTAGCTTACTGGTATTTAACACCACACTTAAAGCAGATATTGCAATATCACTATAATCAGATAATCTAGTGTTAGGCTATTGATAATTGGACCTTACTTTGAAAAAAATGACCCATGATGATAATTTTATTTATCTAACTTTTTCTTTACTCTTGTTGTTACTCGGTACGGCACTTGCTCAGCAATTTTTTGACGATTCAGTACCCCGATTAGTACAATCGGCACTTATTGTGACTTTATTAGTAGCGGTATGGGGAGTTGACTCGAAAGACTTTGTATTACGTAAAACCTATATTTTTCCTGTCGCTATATTATTTTTTTCATTTTTTGGCGCTTGGTTAGACAGTACTGGTTTTGATCATCTTTACTTAATTTTGTTATTTAGCTTCTTAGTATCAAGTGCGATGAGAACAGCAAAACAAGTATTATTTACTGGTACCATAGACGGTAATAAAATTTTAGGAGCAATTTGTTTATACATTTTAATGGGCTTAATTTGGGCAGTATTATATACCTTAGTGCAGCTTAGCTTTCCTGATTCATTTGTTAATATTAGCAATGGCCGTGCTTGGTACAACTTGTTCCCTGATTTTATTTATTTTTCTTTTGTTACTATAACTACTTTAGGTTTTGGTGATGTTTCACCTTTATTGCCGATCCCAAGATTTTTAGTCTATTTAGAAGCTATTATTGGGCAATTTTATTTAACGATTTTAGTGGCTAGTTTAGTCTCATCCCATATGAATGATTTAGGTAATGACAGTAATACTCCTAAAATATTAATGCGTGATAATATACAACAAAAGAAAAAGAGCATGCCGACAAAGGCTAAGAAAAAATAAAACATCCTCTGTGTATAAAACTCGTTCTAGTTATAAAGTAACGTACCTAAAGCCATTATGGCTCTAAAGTCACAGGTAACTGTCCCAGACCTTTACCTGTCTCAAAAATAACTTGCATACTCGCATTAAAACCCGGACTTATCAGCTGTTGGTTATTATTTTGGTAAATTCTATCATCGTAATTTAACAATAAGGTATCTACTAAACCACGGTAAGGCGCTAGTAAAAAAGGAGAGCCTTTAGCGATAAGTACTGTTGGCAAGTGTCGACTTTTTGCTTGCGTGAGCTGTTCAGTTAGCATCGTTTGATAGGTTAGTTTTGTTTGCTGATCTCTAGTACTGCCATAACTCGGTGTTAAATCATCCATCCCCCCTAGATCAACCAGGCTCGCGGTTTTTATATCAACACTGGCAATCAGAATATCAGTGCGAGGGTTTATCTTGTTGTTCATTTTGCTTAACGAGCTAGAAAGACTTGTACTTTGCGCATTAAGCTTATGAATAAATAACGAAGCCAAGTTTTCTGTCGACAGTTTTTTAACTAAGGTTATTTCAAGGGCGATAGTTAATGCGGCTAACTCTTGTTGATTAGCGGCCAATAAATAGATGTGTTTAAGGGTAGTTAAGTTTATGGGTAAAAGTTGCTTCTGTTTAAGGACAGTCACTGCCGCATCAGCTAAGGCTTGTTCAACACTGAGGTGTAAGTCATTGGCAATAACTTTTTTGGCTAATTCAACCTTACTCGCTAGTGATTGCTGACTTACCTTAATATATTTATCAGAATAGTGATTGAGCCGTTGAATAGATTGTTCAAATTCAGGCATTGTATATTCACCCTGTTCAATGCGCTGTAATAAGGCTGTGGCAACTGCTTTAACAAACGCATGAAAAGCTAGTGCATCGGCAGGTGTTCTTACTTTAAAGGGCATAACGGCTAAGTCAGCACCAGCAACAAAGGTTTCAACAACGGCTTCAACGTCATTAAAAAAATGACTAATACCCGCCATATCAAGGGCATCAGTAGCAATAATACCGTTAAATTCCATTTTTTGTCTGAGTAAATCCGTTAAAATTTTACGAGACATAGTAGCAGGCCGAATGAAGCTATCTCCGGTATCATTAACAAACACAGAGCTATCGAGCGCTGGGTATTGAATATGAGCCGTCATAATCATCGCAGGCTGAGTATGTTTAATAGCCCAGGCAAAAGGCGCGAGATCTACCTTATCTATAATGGCTCGACTATGATCTACTCTGGGTAAACCTAAGTGGCTATCAATATGGGTATCACCGTGGCCAGGAAAGTGTTTAAGCGTCGCCATTATACCTTGTGCTTGAATGGCTGTTACCGCTGTTGCGCCCAATTTAGCTACTTGCTCAGCGGACTCACCAAACGATCGTGTGTTAATAACAGGGTTATTGGCATTTGTATTAACATCAACCACAGGGGCGTAATTATTATTAATACCTAAGACCTTAAGCTCTTTAGCAATAATAGTATTAACGGCTTGTGAAAAATGTGTACCATGCTCAGGGAAGCTCGCACCAATAGCCATATTTCCCGCAAACCCAGTCATTTTATCAAAACGCGCGATCCGTCCGCCTTCTTGATCAATAGCAATAATAGCTGGTTTGGCTTGAGGTGATGACAAAGCCGCTTGTTGAATATCGTGAGTTAAGGTGACAACTTGTTCAATATTCTCAACATTTTCAGTAAATAAAACAATACCGCCTAAGCTAGTACTACTGATTAATTGTGCTAGTTCTACAGGTAAGTGGGTTAACGGTTGTCGACAGTGCTTAGATGATGGCACACTGGCTTGGCCATTAATGTCAGCGCAGAAATAGCGAATATCAAGTGACATACGTTGCGCTATTTGTTGTTCAAACGCCGTTAACGCCGCCATTTTTTTATTAGCTTGAGTAGAAGCCTGCTGTTTAACTTTCATTGCTATTGAGTTCGCCCATATTGGTGAGGTAATTAACGTAATTAAAAAAATGAATATGACGGCATACTTAATAAAAAAATGCCACCTATTACTCCAAAAACTCGAACACTTATAAAATATTAACGACATTTTATACTCATATTTTTTACTTATACGCTGGATTTATATCACTTAATAAAATATCGCATAGCTCTGTTTATTTAGTTTGGCTAACAAAAAGCTAATACATATTTAACCAACTTATTAATACCCAAAGCCACTTCACTAATTGATTGCGCCGACATATACGCCGGAGTTGTCACCACTTTATGTTGTTCATCAATAACCACATCAGCAACACTTGCTTCTTGATGTAAAAGGCCTTGAGCAGAAATCAAGGCGGCTGTGGCCGAGTCATTGCCTATAGTACCTTTAATGTCCTTAGGGTAAATAAGTGGTAACAGTACTGGCGCGATACACATAAAACCTGCAGATTTGTTAGCTTTAGTAAAACATTTAGCGACATCAATCACTTGTGAGTTAGCTATATAACTTTCACTTTCTAGAGCAAAACTACTGAGGTTTTTAGCAACACCAAAGCCGCCAACAAAAATGATAGCTTGAAAATCTTGCTCTCGTAATTCACTTAAATCGTCAACCTCACCACGATTTAATCGAGCCGATTCAATTAATACATTGCGGTGCTCATCAGCCATCACTTCAGTAGTAACATGATTAATAACGTGATGTTGGGGTATATTGGGGGCAAAACATTGATAACTAGCGCCCTGCTGCTCTATCGCTAATAATGTAAGCACCGCTTCATGCACTTCACTACCATCATACACACCACAACCACTTAAAATAACGGCTACTTTTGTCATCACTCGGGCTCCTTTGTCTTTTATTTAATCACTACGCTTAAACATCTAAAACATTGTGTCGCTTTTTATCATTAAACCATATCCACAGCTGACAACATAATACCAGCCAAACAGAAGTGAACATTAATAACGCAAATGGTAAGGCGCTGCCATTATAAAAAAAACCTAAAATAGGACCAGCTAATGCTCCAATACCCCAGCGTACAGTCCCAATAATAGCAGTAGCTGTTCCCGAATGTTTAGGGAATTTAGTCAAAATCAATGCATCACTATTGACCGATACCATGGAAATACTTCCTAACAGAGGAAAGAGAACAACGACAGTAAAGATCAGTGATAACTGCCAAAAAGTCACCACCACTAAAGCTAAAGAAGTCACAATGGCAATACTCAAACCACAGCACAACATAAACCGTGATCCTTTCTGTACCACAAAACGAGTATTGATAAAGTGGGCGGTCATTAACGCAATAATATTTACGGCAAATAAGCCACTAAAAGTATATTCAGACACTGAAAACACCGTTAAATAAACAAATGAGATTGCCGTTAAATAACTAAAAAATGCCAGTGATGTCATCATTGAACTAATAATATCTAGCCTTGCTTGGCTATTACCTAAAACAATGGCATAACGCTGTATAAAGCCCATTGGTGGGTGCACCGATATTAACTCGCCAGTCTTTTTATTTGCCTCGGTATTAGGCAGATAGCTAATAACTAATAAAAGCACTAAAAGGCTATAGCCTGCTAACGCATAAAAAATAAGTTGCCAACTGTGCGCCAACAAAAGCATACTTCCAATACCAGGGGCAATCATAGGAGCGATCATCATTATCATACTCACGTATGAAAGACCTTTAGCGGTATCTTTCCCATAATATTCACGCACAGCGCCAGGAACAACGACAGTGGCGGCACTACTAACCAATGCTTGAATAAAACGTACTAATAAAAATTGTTCAATATTATGAACTATGGGCAATAGTAAACTAGTGACTAAAAATCCCCCAACACCCAAAATAACTAAATAACGACGCGCATATTTATCGGCCATAGGACCAAATAAAATTAACCCTAATGCATAACCCAACAAATAAATACTTAAGCTATTTTGTACCATACTGATTGGGGTATTCAAATACTCAGCCAACGTTGGCATCGCAGGTAAATACATATCAACCGCTAAAGGCGAAACCGCTAATATAGAAGCCAATAAAGGTAAGAGTAATGTTAATGAAACCTTAGGTTTTACGGTCATGATTTATTATCAAGTACTACAAATACATATTATGTCATTAATACCAATGAGCCGATATATGTTAAGGGTATTCTCTACTACTGGCTCGGAGTCTACGCATGATTTAGCCCTTTTGTTTACTGATAAATTATTGAACGTCACTTCCCTAGTCAATCTATAGTACAGTTACTAAATCATTGGCTTTACAGTGTTATTATGTTATCGATAGAGTACTTTTTGGTTATCGATATTTTCAGCACTATATACATTTAAAAAATTAATAAGATAATGCCTAATTACTTACTCTACTTACTGACTGTGCTTATTTGGGGATCAACTTGGATTGCTATTAATTACCAATTAGGCGAAGTTGCCCCACAAGTTTCTATTTTTTATCGCTTTGCTTTTGCGGCATTGATTCTGTTTAGTTACTGCCGTTTTAAAAAATACAATTTAACCTTTAGGTATACTCAGCACGTATACTTGTTGTTATTTGGTCTTTGCTTGTTTAGTAGTAATTATTATTTTCTCTATCAAGCTCAAACCTTAATCAACTCAGCCTTAGCCAGTATTATTTTTTCTACCTTGTTGTTATTTAATATTATAAATACCCGTATTTGGTTCAAAACCAACATCGATAACAATGTATATTTTGGTGGTATTTTTGGTCTGTTTGGTATTGGTACTTTATTTTGGCCTTTAATAAATAATACTGAATTGTCGCAAAGTACTCTGTTGGGCATATTTTTGGGGTTAATAGGGGTTATTTTTGCGTCATTTGGCAATATGATCTCTGTTAAAAACGCTCAGCAAAAGATCCCTCTACTACCTGCTACGGCATGGGGAATGTTGTATGGTACAGTTGGTATGTTAGTCGTTATACTCATAGAGGGTATAACCTTCAGCTTTGTTTTCACCCCTCATTACATTGGATCACTCTTATATTTATCATTGTTTGGCTCGGTATTTGCGTTTACTTGTTATTTAACTCTAATAACACGGATAGGTGCTCATAAAGCCTCATATGCCAACATAATGTTCCCAGCTGTCGCCGTTATTATCTCGACCCTAGTTGAAGGTTTTAGTTGGAACCTCTATGTTGTTGTCGGGTTAACCTTAATGGTTATCGGTAATGTAATGGTATTAATTAAACCATCTACAAAAGCTGACAACGATATATGAAATATAAAGTACAGTTAATTAATGTTTTCACTTTATTATCGAGGCCAACAGCTACTAACAGTTTTTATTAACTGCCGATATGTCATTAATATAACAGGGTAATATAACTTTTAGGAACGAGCCCAACGAGTTTATTAAGGTAACATTCACTATACTTTGAAAGTTACAAAATATCTTAGCGTAATCCATAAAGTTGCTTAATCACATTCACTCGTACTACATTTACAACATTTTTTAAATAATGATGAATAGTTACTAAATTTAGTAATAAGCTTGCTATAATCATTATGTTATAAGTAGTGTATGATTTCATCGTCACTTTCATGACTTTTGATGACCACAAGTTAACTATTATTGGCTAACTTTTAAAGTATATAATCAATTTTTCAGTAACATAGGTAACCTAATGCAACGACTAGTTCCCACTTTACGTCGAGACAACGTATCTCCTGATCTAATTTCATTAATAGATAGCCTTTTAGCTGCTACTAAAGAAATATCGTTCCGGGTCAGCCAGGGGCATCTTGGTGATGTCTTGGGGGTAACCCTTGATGAAAATATTCAAGGCGAAGTTCAAAAACAACTTGATGTTGTCGCAAATGAACTTTTAAAAAACTTATTACTTGAATCGGGCCTAGTTAAAGCCATTTCATCAGAAGAAGAAGATCATTGTGTGCCAGGTGATATTAATGGCCAATACATTGTGTCTTTTGATCCCTTAGATGGCAGTTCAAATATAGATATCAACTCGTTGATTGGTACTATTTTTTCGATTCATAATGCGCCAAGTGAATATAAAACTAATCATGATGACATGTTTAAACAGTCAGGTAACAAACAAGTATGTGCCGGTTATGTGCTTTATGGCCCTTCAACGATGCTAGTAATGACTACAGGTAAGGGAACCCATTTTTATACCTTAGATAAAACCTGTGGTGAATTTTTATTGGTTGAAAGTAATGTACAAGTACCTAAGGATACTGCAGAGTTTGCAATCAATATGTCAAATCAGCGTTTTTGGGAAGTACCTATGCAAAAATACATTAATGATTTACTAACTGGTGATACCGGCCCCCGTGGCAAAAACTTCAATATGCGGTGGATAGCAGCTATGGTTGGTGATATTCATAGAGTACTGTGCCGAGGAGGGATTTTTACTTACCCCACTGATAACCGAAAGCCTGGGCAACCCAATAAATTAAGATTAATGTATGAGGCTAACCCTATGGCTTTTTTATTAGAGCAAGCAGGTGGTTTAGCCATGACTAGCCAGGGCCGTATTATGGATATTCAGCCTGAGAGTATCCATCAGCGAGTTGAAGTGATAATGGGATCTAAGCACGAAGTAGAAAAATGTTTAAGTTATTACCAAACATAACAACGAATATTTTATCGTGTAAGTAATTTTGTATAACAAGCTTAAATTTCCAACCAAGCTTGTTATACAAGAATAAAAGCAACCTTATTAAAATAACTGGTTACTAAGGTTAGTGAACTAATTACATTTTGATATGTTACTGAAGATAATACACACTAAATTAGCTGTTTTATCTGCTAAAATTCAAATGCCTTACCATTTAATGTCACCTGCCCTTGTTGGAAAGAAGCTTTAATAGCAACTATATCATCCTTTTTTTGTACATAACCTTGACCCACAAAATTATCTACCATTGCTCCTACACCATATTTAGTTAGAAGTGCCATGGGGATATCAGCGTTTGCCTCTGCATCTAGTGCCATCATTAGTGATGTAGCATTAAGATTAGTTTTATCAAATCGGTCTTTATCTAGGCTGAAGGTAAAATCACTATTAACCTTACCTTGTTCGGAAATAATACCTAACTCGGTTATCTTTAAGCTAGGCTTTTTAACTAGCATACGATCAGCCACTGACGATAAGGCTTTAAGTAATATCTCCTTAGTTTCTTGCTCTGAAATATTGGGAGATATAGTTGAAAGGGTATTGTTAAGGGATTGTAAGGCAGAAAAATCTAACTTATCTAGCATAATGGTTAAAATAGCTTGTTGATAATCGTGTCCCGCAACACTGACTTCTTGAGCTTTTATATCCAGTGATAAAGCTAACAAATCATCAGATAAAGACACGCTATTATCAAGAGTAAGCTCAGAAAGTGATATTTGATGATTGTTTGCATGGTAGATGTCGACTTTTTGGAGACTGAAATGGCTATCACCCGTTAATATAGCGTTACCTTTAACATAATCACCACTTACTAGCTCTTGCTCGGTGGTAAAAGCTAAGCTTTCTAATACACCCCGTTGCTCAGCATCAACAAACGTTAAGCCCTTCCAAAAAAAATCGCCAACAATATATTTTTGATTAGTTGCTATAAATGTTGCAGAGGAGGATCCCACAACTAATTTTTTATCAGCATTTTCGTAACGAATTTCATCACTGCTAATGAAAGAAGTCACATTTTTATTAAACGACAATAACGCCCCAATATGTAATTTATTATTAACCAACTCAATGAATTCTTGGTTGCTATCTGTGTCTTCAAACTCTAAGTTTATTGAGGTATAACCTAAACCTAAAAGGAACCCTCTATCAGTTATCATTAAAGGGCCAAAAGATAAGTCTTCTATTAATTTGACATGAACTTTCTGTGTTTTATCTTCATCGAGAAAAACAGTTAGAGTTGAGCTTACATTGGCGCTAAACCAACCTGGTTGATAGCTATCAGTAGTTAATGTAACTGCTTCATTTTCATTTACTTGTGCAACTAGACCTGCACGTTCTTGTTTTACATAATTACCAATAAACTTTGGCGCTACAAGTAATGTCGTTAAAATCAACAACGATAAAATAACTACTTTCTTCATTAATAACTTCCCTTTTTATATATGAGTGATGTGTGATGTATAATACTTTCAATCAAACCTGTGAACGTTGACGAACCATTTCAAATAAGCAAATACCTGTTGCAACCGATACATTTAGACTCGATACAATACCAGCCATTGGTAATTTAACCAACTGATCACAATGTTCTCGTGTTAATCTGCGCATACCTTTACCCTCAGCACCCATAACAAGTGCCATCGGTCCGACTAATTTAATATCATATAAAAGCGTATCTGTTTCGCCAGCAGTACCAACAATCCATACACCTTGTTGCTGCAACTGTTTCATGGTTCTAGCTAAATTAGTGACTTGCACAAGTGGGATACTCTCAACAGCTCCAACCGCAACTTTACGAACCGTAGGGGTGATTTGTGCGGCATTATCTTTGGGGACAATAATAGCTTGCACACCAGCGGCATCCGCATTACGTAAACAGGCACCTAAATTATGAGGGTCAGTAACACCATCTAAAATCAAAAAGAAAGGATCGATTGACTTTTGTTTTGCCAATGAGATGATGTCATCAAGATCGTTTTCAGTATAGATTTTACCTGGCCTGACCCTAGCAATAACGCCTTGATGTTGCTCACCCTTACTTTTCTCATCTAAAACTTTACGATGAACCAATTGTGACCCAATACCATATTTACGGGCTAGATTAATAATGGGTAACATGCGTTCATCGTCTCTACCTTTTAATAACCAAAGTTCAATAAAACGCTCAGGTGCAGCATCAAGTAATGCATTAATAGCATGAATACCAAAAACTAATTCTTCATTTTTTGCCATGTTTTTCTCTATGTTTTAAATAAGGATATTACGTTTAGTTAAGGCTAATTTTTTGCCGCTTTACG
>Ga0115008_10004569_pt1 | contig 11488 bp, 6 predicted proteins | sample FraStrMetagenome_FD_87164 | JGI IMG/M metagenome (GOLD analysis project Ga0115008, IMG submission 87164) | Marine eukaryotic phytoplankton communities from Arctic Ocean - Fram Strait ARC3M Metagenome | ecosystem: Environmental > Aquatic > Marine > Oceanic | place: Fram Strait | collected 2012-06-18
ATCGTAAGCCGCCACTTCTCAAGCTTGGTACTCAAGCGACTGCCGTCCATCTGCACTTCTCCCTGCTGAGTAATTACCGGCTGGACAGCCGAGGCACCAATCTCGGTCGCCATGCGTAAGATCAAGTCCATCGCTTTACCTTTCGGCATCGACTGAAGCAGCGTCACGCTCGGACCGACCGCAGCTGTAGCTTCAATGTGGTCAATTTTGACCCGCACAGCTTTGCCATGCGCCAATTCAATCCGCCCCAGATAGCGCTGCCCTTGGCCATCTAAAACTTCGATACTTTCCCCAACGCGAGCACGAAAGACACGCACTAAGTGATGACTTTCCCGCGGATCTAGAATTAAAAAGCCCTCACCTCGTGTTGCCTCAGGAAATAAAAATGATCGATATCGTGCCATAATTCAATTAATAAGGCAGAAGCTAGATTTATCAAGCCACGTGATTCCATCTGCTTAAAATGCTAAAAACGCGAGTAGCGAGCCGCTCTAAATTCAGCACTGGGTTGACATACTGAAAAAACACTAACAATTACCTACTATGAAGATTATCGCATATTTAAAACCGACCTGCGGCTGGAGCATGGGTGTTCGAGCTATCATGAAGAAGTACGAGCTCGAATACGAAGACCGCGACATTATCAACAACGCAGCTGAATACGCGCAAATGGTAGAGAAGTCAGGCCAACCGCTCTCGCCTTGCGTTGAGATTGATGGCACCATGCTGGCTGATGTCAGTGGCGAAGAAGTTGAAAATTATATGCTTAGCAACCAGCTAGTCTCTGAAAACAGCACAGCGACTAATGTTCCAACCAATGCGCCATGTACTGATGAAGAACACGAAGCGATGCGCTCCAAGACAGTGCGTTTTTTCTAAATAGCTCCGTACCGCCCACTCATTCAAACCGGGCTTGTCCCGGTTTTTTAGTCTCTAACACAGTTTTTGGACACGGCGATTCACACTAAGCACAGGCTCAGATTAGCCGAGAGTAGTACCGACAGCTGAATTTTCTCTAGACAGCGTAGCATCTATTAATAGCGTGCAGCTTACTTTTTAAATTAGGCGAGTAGCAACAGTGTCGTCAAAACCCCGTTTTCGGACGAGCATCACCACATTTCAAAATTAATTCATCCGACCACCGATATGAAAAAAGCACACATCCAACCCAAGGCACAAGGCCTCTACGATCCCCAGTACGAGCACGAAAATTGCGGCATCGGCCTGATCGTCGATATGAAAGGACGTAAATCACATGACATCGTTAAGGGTGCATTGGAGATTTGTGTTAACTTGGATCACCGTGGTGGCTGTGGCTGTGACCCAATCACCGGTGACGGCGCAGGTATTTTCATTCAGTTGCCGCATGGTTTTTTCAAATCTGTGTGTCAACCAGAGTGCGGCTTTGAAGTTCCAGCAGAAGGCGACTACGGCGTCGGCTTCGTATTTCTTTCGCAAGATGCCGAGGAGCGTCGCAGCGAAGAAACAGTAATCGAGGAAATACTGGAAGAGGAAGGCCTCAATCTTATTGGCTGGCGCGATGTGCCGGTACGCAGCGAAATCCTCGGTAAAGCCTCATCTGCCTGTGAACCTTGTATGCGCCAGGTATTCGTGGGACGCGGTGAAATAGATGCAGGGCTAGACTTTGAACGCAAACTCTACATTGTGCGCCGTTTAGCCACTCACCGCATTCGTTACAGCGGTAAAGATGAAGACGCCCTTTTCTATATCAGCTCGCTCTCCAGCCGCACCATTACCTACAAGGGTATGCTGACAACCGAGCAATTGGGCAGTTACTTCGTCGACCTCTCCAATCCAGCCATGGATTCGGCGCTGGCACTGACTCACTCTCGTTTCTCCACCAACACCTTCCCCAGCTGGCCGCGGGCACAACCCTTCCGCTATTTGTGCCACAATGGTGAAATTAACACCGTCCGCGGCAACGAGAATTGGCTGCACGCACGCCAGATGCAGCTCGCCAGCGAAGTATTTGGCGATGACCTGAAAAAACTACTCCCGATCATCCGCGAAGATGGCTCAGATTCACAGAAATTCGATAATTGCCTCGAATTCCTTATTCTCTCTGGCCGAAGCCTGGCGCATGCAATGATGATGATGATTCCCGAGCCTTGGGAACGCCACAAGTCAATGCCTCAGCACAAGAAAGAATTCTATGAATTCCATGCATGCTTGATGGAACCTTGGGATGGTCCTGCCTCGATGGCGTTCTCCGACGGCATCCAAATTGGCGCCACGCTGGATCGCAACGGTTTACGTCCCTCTCGCTACTACGTCACATCCGACGACAAAGTCATTTTGGCCTCGGAAGTCGGAGTACTAGCAGGCATCGAACCCAAGAATGTAGTCAAGAAGGGCCGTTTAGAGCCCGGTCGGATGTTTCTGATTGATATGAAAGCGGGTCGTATTATCGACGACGCTGAGGTTAAAGAACAGGTGGCAAAGGAAGCACCTTACGGCCAGTGGCTAGCAGACAACCTAGTCAAATCCGAAGATCTACCAGCCGCGAAATTACTGGATGCCGACAATTTTGAGGACATCGAAACCCGTCAAAAAGCATTTGGTTACACCTTCGAAGATGCTCGCTTCGTTCTAGGACCAAGCGCCGAGAGCGGCAAACAGCCATTGGGATCGATGGGCAATGATGCGCCTTTGGCCGTGCTCTCCGATCAGTCACAAACACTTTATAATTACTTCAAGCAGCTCTTTGCACAGGTCACCAATCCTCCGATTGATCCGATCCGTGAAGAACTGGTGACCGCCAGCGTCACCTTTATCGGCTCAGAAAGCGATTTAACGCGCCCCGGCCCAGACAGCTGCCGCATGGTCAAATTTGAATCGCCGCTGATCGACAATCAACAATTGGCTCAGCTGAAAGAAATCAAACTATCAGGCTTCAAAGCTGCCAAGCTGCCGATCACTTTCGAAGCCGCGGTTGGTGGGCTAGCTGAAGGCCATAACAGCATTCCTGAACCCTCCATCTCCGGTAAAGGGCTGGAAGCCGCTCTGGAAGCATTATTTGAAAATGCAGATGCGGCTATCAATGATGGAGTCAACATCCTAGTGCTGACCGACCGCAAGATTGGCGCCAAGAAAGCCCCCATCCCTGCATTACTTGCAGTTGCTGGCTTACACCACCACTTGATTCGCCAAGGCACACGTACTCGCGTATCGCTGGTACTCGAATCCGGTGAACCGCGTGAAGTACATCACTTTGCACTGCTGATTGGCTACGGCGCCGACGCAGTTAATCCATACTTAGCACTGGAATCAGTCCGCTATATGGTAGATCGCGGCGATTTAGACAGCACTCCAGAATTAGCCTGCTATAACTTCTTAAAGGCGAATTTGAACGGCGTGATTAAGACAATGTCTAAAATGGGTATTTCCACAGTAGCTTCTTACCGTGGTGCTCAGATCTTTGAAGCGATTGGCCTGAACCAGAGCGTCATTAAAAAGTACTTTACCAAGACCGCTTCGCGCATTGAAGGCATCGGACTCGCGACAATCGCCAAAGAAGCTGAAATTCGACACACAAAAGCTTACGGCACACGTAGTGATGAACGCGACGCCGCGCTCGACCCAGGTGGCATTTACCAGTGGCGTGCTGGCGGTGAACGTCACTTGTTCAGCCCGATTACGATCCACAAATTGCAATTGGCAACCAGCCAAGGTGCAATGGGCGTATTCCGCGAATATTCTAACATCATCAACGACCAATCAAAAGAGATGTTCACCTTGCGTGGCTTGATGAACTTCAAAATCGATGCATCTAAGTCCATTCCGATCGAAGAGGTCGAGCCAATGGAATCGATCGTAAAACGCTTCAAAACCGGAGCCATGTCTTATGGCTCAATCTCCAAAGAAGCGCATGAAGCGCTCGCGATTGCTATGAACCGCTTGGGCGGAAAGTCCAACACTGGTGAAGGCGGCGAAGACATTGAACGCTTCACACCGGATGCCAATGGCGACAGTCGTCGCTCATCCATCAAGCAAGTTGCTTCCGGTCGATTCGGCGTCACCAGCTATTATTTAGTCAACGCCGATGAGATTCAGATTAAAATTGTGCAAGGAGCAAAGCCAGGTGAAGGCGGCGAATTGCCCGGCCATAAAGTACTGCCAAAGATTGCGAAGACTCGCGGCACCACTCCTGGAGTGGGGTTGATCTCCCCACCGCCCCATCACGATATTTATTCAATTGAGGACTTGGCAGAGCTAATTCACGACGTCAAAAACTCCAACATCCATGCACGTGTCAACGTCAAGTTGGTGTCGGAAGTTGGCGTCGGTACGATTGCTGCCGGCGTGGCGAAAGCCAAAGCGGATGTCATCCTAGTCTCAGGCTATGACGGCGGCACAGGTGCCTCGCCGCGTTCCTCGATCCAGCACGCGGGTGCTCCTTGGGAACTCGGACTGGCTGAAACCAATCAAACGCTACTACTTAACGATTTACGTTCGCGTGTGGTCGTCGAAACTGATGGCCAACTTAAAACAGGACGTGATGTCGCCATCGCCTGCTTACTCGGGGCCGAAGAATTTGGCTTCGCCACCGCACCATTGGTCACGCTCGGTTGCTTAATGATGCGTGTTTGCCACAAGAACACTTGCCCTGTCGGCGTAGCGACACAAAATCTAGAGCTACGCAAGAAGTTCAAAGGTGGCGCAGATGCAGTGGTCAACTTCATGAAATTCGTAGCCGAAGAGCTACGTGAAGTCATGGCAGAACTTGGCTTCCGCAGCATTGACGAAATGGTCGGGCAAGTCGACCGCCTCGAAATGAATGGTGCAATCGACCACTGGAAAGCTAAAGGACTGGATTACAGTAAAATCCTTTACCGTCCGAATGTGGGCCCTGAAGTCGGTACCTACTGCACCATTAAGCAGGACCACCAACTAGAGCGTTCGCTGGACATCACCCACATTCTGCCGCAAGCGCAACCCGCCATCCAAGAAGGGAAAGCGGTTGAAATCGATTTGCCCGTAATCAACACGAACCGTGTCGTTGGTACTATCACTGGCGCCGACATCTCCCGCAAACATGGCCCCGATGGACTACCAGAAGATACCGTCAAGATCAACCTGAGAGGAGCAGCAGGCCAAAGTTTGGGCGCATTCTGCCCCAAAGGCATGACTTTCACTGTGACTGGCGATACCAATGATTACTTGGGCAAAGGCCTATCCGGAGCAAAGATCATCGTTCGGCCCGACCCGGCATCATCATTCATTGCTCACGAAAATATTATCACCGGTAACGTCTGCTTCTATGGTGCAACGGCCGGTGAAGCCTACATTGCAGGCATGGCAGGCGAACGCTTCTGTGTTCGTAACTCTGGCGTCGAAGCAGTGGTGGAAGGATTGGGCGATCACGCACTGGAATACATGACTGGCGGTATGGTTATAAATCTAGGTAGCACGGGCCGTAACCTCGGTGCCGGCATGTCTGGTGGCGTCGCATATATTTACGATGAGGCCGGCGATTTCGTCAAAGACAACCTCAACCCTGACATGGTAAATGTTTATGGCTTGATCGAGTGTGAGGATGCCGAAATCGCTCTGGTTAAAGCTAAACTTGACCAGCATATAGCCTACACTGGGTCGGAGCGTGCCAAAGCCATTCTAGCAGACTGGCCCGAAACTGCCGGTAAATTCCTCAAGGTACTACCGCAAGACTACGAGCGCGTGCTAGATGCGGTCAAACGAGCGGAAGAACGCGGGCTAACAGGCGATGACGCAGTACAAGCGGCATTCGAAGAAAACGTTAAAGCTGGCCACTAATCGCAGCGCCAACTTTTAAATTTTACACCTTCAAATTTTACACACTATGGGAAAAGCAACTGGATTTATGGAATTCAAGCGCGAGACGATTGCAAATCGTACGCCGCTGGAACGCGTTAAGGACTGGGACGAAATTCACGAACATTTCGAAGTAAGTAAGCTACAGCAACAAGGCGCACGTTGCATGGACTGCGGCACGCCCTACTGTCACACTGGTATCACTCTCAGCAATATGGCGAGTGGTTGCCCAGTTAATAACCTGATTCCTGAGTTCAACGACTTAGTCTATCGTGGCAAGTGGCACGATGCTTACCTGCGCTTGTCAAAGACTAACAACTTCCCGGAGTTCACCGGACGGGTCTGTCCCGCTCCTTGCGAAGGATCTTGCGTGCTCAGCCTGATTGAACCGGCGGTCACGATCAAAAACATTGAATGTTCGATCATCGACAAAGCTTGGGCCGAAGGCTGGGTCACACCAAAAGTACCTGCCGCACGCACTGGCAAAAAGGTGGCAGTCGTAGGATCGGGCCCAGCTGGTCTGGCGGCCGCTGATCAGCTCAACCAAGCCGGCCACCTAGTTACACTGTTTGAGCGTGCCGACCGTCCAGGTGGCCTGCTAATGTATGGCATTCCTAACATGAAGTTAGAGAAAGATGTGGTCACACGCCGCGTCGCGCTAATGGAAGAAGAAGGTGTTCTCGTTAAATGTAACGTTGAAATCGGTAAAGATATTAGCTCACAAGCTTTGATGGACGAATTTGATTCGGTCATTCTATGCTGTGGTGCCACGAAGCCACGCGATCTACCGATCGAAGGCCGCGAACTGACTAACATCCGCTTTGCGATGGAATTCCTAACCCCCAACACCAAAGAGCTGTGGGACATTAAGGACGGCAAATCCGAGCAGTTCACGCAACTTGCAAAAGGTAAGAATGTAGTCATCATTGGCGGTGGAGATACCGGCACTGACTGTGTCGGCACCTCACTGCGCCACGGCTGCAAAAGCGTCACTCAGCTGGAGATCATGCCTAAGCCTCCCACCGAGCGCGCAGCCAACAATCCATGGCCCGAGTGGCCCAAGACTTACAAAATGGACTATGGCCAAGAAGAAGCCGAGGCCATTCAGGGTGAAGACCCACGCCAATACCTTGTCACTTCCAGCAAGTTTGAAGGTGACAGCAACGGTAACGTGAAAGGCGTACACGTGCACAATATTGAATGGACCAGCGACAATGGACGCTTCATTCCTAAGAAAGTCGAAGGAACCGAGCGCGTCTTGGAAGCAGATCTAGTATTGTTGGCGATGGGCTTCCTAGGACCGGAAAACACCATAGTCGAGGAGCTAGGTCTCGAACAAGATGCTCGCTCCAACGTCAAAGCTGAGTACGGCCGTTTTCGTACTAGTTTGACCAAGGTATTTGCGGCCGGCGATGTTCGCCGTGGCCAGTCCTTGATCGTTTGGGCTATCAACGAAGGTCGTGCTGTAGCACGCGAGTGTGACAAATTCCTAATGGGTGCTTCCAAACTCCCATAACCCACACTACATAAGTTTCAACAAACCAAGGGCCTACGATTATTTTCGTAGGCCTTTGCTGTGTCAGCGCCTAGTGATGCAAACAACACAGTAGCTCGTTAACTCAGCTCTAATCTGTACTATTTTTGCTTCACGGAGCTGTATTCCTGAGCTTGTATTGATGTTGCAAAGTAACCGTTGCTTAGTTTTTAGCGGACTAAGTAGCGCACTGTATCAATCTGCTCCGCGTCAATCTGTTGCAATTTAGCATACTGAAATAGCTAAAAAGTTGTCTCGTCCCAGCATTCCATTGAATGCTAGTCAAAAAAAGTCCGACGGCGCAAGACTGCACCATCGGACTAGTAAAATGAGGATTTAGAATTTATTCAAAATCGTACGCACCGAGCTTACGGCCAATCTTAACCTGCTTCAACTTAACCAGTGCTGGCACTCCATTCTCATATGGCACAGCTACTTCACCCTGAATTAAGGGCAATGCATACTTATAGAAGTTAAAATTCATGCTGACACCGTCTTCATTAATCCAGCTCTCTGGCAACTTCTTAACGCCGTTAGCGATCTCAGATAAATTAGCTAAACCGGTCTCGCAGCTGTAAGTTTCACCTTCTCCGCGAATCAATGTTACCATTTTATCGGTCTCACCCTCAACTGCCGCACGCACTGCCGCTTGGCCTGCGAGGTAAGCTTCGTCGTTATCAGTTTGCGAAGAGCAATGCACTGCTGCGCGCTGAGACATACCCAACTTGACCGAGCGTGCCTTAACTTGCAGCGACTCTTCAGCTAGACGACGCAGATACTCGCCGGCGCCACCCAACTGGGAGTGCCCAAAGGCATCTGCAGCCGCACTGTCAGTCGAAATATGATTCCCGTCGGCATCGACTAGGCCTTCGCCAACAACGACAACACAGTACTTCTCTTTTTGCAGCACGTGCTGTACATCAGCGATGAACTTTTCAGCCGAGAATGCCACTTCGGGCAAGTAAATCAAGTGCGGCGCCGCACTTGGATTATCACGGTGTTTGGCCAAAGTTGCGCCCGCTGCAATCCAACCAGCACTGCGCCCCATGACTTCAATAATTTGCACCAAATCGTGTTGCCCCATCGCTGCGTTGTCGCAAGCAATTTCCTTCACAGTGGAAGCAATGTACTTGATCACACTGCCATAGCCTGGGGTGTGATCTGTACTAACCAAATCGTTGTCGATCGTTTTTGGAATACCAATAACGCGCAGCGCATAGCCACGCTCTTGTGCCAACTTAGAAATTTTGTCGGCAGTGTCCTGAGAATCGTTGCCACCAGCATAAAAAAAGTAACGAATATTGTGCGCCTCAAACACTTCCAGCACACGGTCAAAGTCAGACTGCTGCTTTAGCTTGTAGCGGCATGTACCAAGCGCAGCACCCGGCGTGTGACGCAGGCCGCGTATGTTTTGCTGCGACTCGGAAGCCAAATCAATTAATTGCTCGTTCAGAATCCCTAGTACGCCATTTAGCCCACCGTAGATTTCTTCAATACACTCATGGTTCAGTGCTTCGGCAACCACACCGGAGAGGCTGGCATTGATGACAGATGTAGGGCCACCCGATTGGGCGACTAGGCAATTTCCTTCAAGTTGTTCGGACATAAGCTAATTATTTAGATGTGATAATAAATGAGTGTGTAAATTGGACTAGATTGAACGCAATACTTAAAGAATTGCACCGACCTGATAGTCGGCTGCGGCTGGGCATTTCGCAGATTCTTGCTCCACCTTAGCGCAGAAGTTATCGACTTGAGTCGCAGCTAGACCAGTCATTGCCTGAGCCCGCCCCATCATTTCCGCCAGTTCTGACTGCAACAGGCCGAGACGACTATCACCGGCTAAGCGCTCAACCAAATCATTGGAACTAATTGAGCCGGTCCGCAAATCACGCACCGTCTGCACCGCATGCTCTTTGATCGCCTCGTGTGCTTCCTCCCGACCTGCGCCGGCACGAACAGCTTCCATTAGCACTGTAGTGGTGGCCAGGAATGGACCGTAACGCTGATTTTCCTGGTCAATGACTGCGGGGTAGACTTCCATTTGATTCAGAATGGTAATGAAGGTCTCCAACAAGCCATCGATCGCATAAAAACTGTCTGGTAAGAAGACGCGACGCACGACTGAACAAGAGACGTCGCCCTCGTTCCACTGATCGCCACTTAACTCGCTAGCCATGGTAAGGTAACCTTTCAGGATTACCGAAAATCCGTTGAGGCGTTCGCAACTGCGGCTGTTCATTTTGTGCGGCATGGCGGATGATCCAACTTGCCCCTTCGCAAAACCTTCACTCGCGAGTTCATGACCGGCCATAATACGCAGTGTTTTCGCGAAACTCGAAGGCCCCGAAGCAAGGCGTACGAAGTTCGAAACAACTTCAAAATCAAGACTGCGCGGATATACTTGCCCGATGCTATCTAAGGCTGCGCTTACACCCAAGTGCTTCAAAATTCGCGCTTCCAGTTCGGCCACTTTTTGAGAATCACCGTTAAACAATGTTAACAAATCCATTTGTGTGCCAACTGGCCCCTTAAGACCTCGCACTGGATAGTCTTCCACCATCGCAGTCAACTCGCGCACCGCAAAGAGTAAGTCTTCACCAAACATTGCCAAACGCTTACCAAATGTTGTCGGCTGAGCCGGTACATTGTGGGTGCGAGCAGTGATCACCAGATGCTTCCACTCGTCAGCTCGCTGCGCTAATTTGAGTAATGCGGCAGTCGCTTTGGTACGTACAACTTCAAGCGCTTGCAGAATTTGCAGCTGCTCAACGTTCTCGGTTAAATCACGGCTAGTTAGCCCCTTGTGAATGTGCTCAAATCCAGCTAAGTCACAAAACTCTTCGATGCGCGCCTTAACATCGTGCCGAGTGACTGCTTCTCGCGCATTGATTGAATCCAAATTAATGTCATTCTTTACGCGCTCGTAGCCATCAATAGCTGCTTGCGGGACGTCTAAACCCAAGTCTTTTTGCGCGCGTAGTACTGCAATCCAGTAGTTACGTTCCAAAGCGATTCGTCCTTCTGCGCTCCAAATAGATCGCATCTCTTCAGAGGCGTAACGAGCGGCTAATACATTCGGTGTGCTTTCCATAATTGTTAAAATGGGTGGTGAAAAATGGGAGAAAGTACACTTAAGCGCGATTCGCGCCATAAAAAAACGGCTAAATTTACGTCTTTAGGTTCAGCGGCGATAAACCAGCCAAGTCTTAATGGCTACGAGCACCATATAGTGCTGTGCCAACCCGAATCTGAGTTGAGCCTGATGCAATCGCTGCCTCCAAATCGCCAGTCATCCCCATCGAAAGTTCACTCAAGGGCACCTGATAGCGCTCCGACAATTCATCACGCAGCTGCCGCAATGCTTCAAAAGTGCGGACTGCCACGGCGGACGCATCATCCAAGGGCGCAATAGTCATTAGCCCTTCAACCCGCAAATGAGGCGCTGCCAGCGCCGCCTCTAGCGCAGCAGCCATGGCCTCACGTGCGAACCCATACTTGTTGGGATCTTGCCCAATATTACACTGAATTAAGATCGCAATTTTTTTTCCTGCTTCGCCAGCGCAGCGATCCAGACGTTGTAGCAACTTGAGAGAATCAACCGATTGAACTCGGTCAAAAACAGCCACTGCCTCACGCACTTTATTCGACTGCAAGTGACCAATTAACTCCCAGCGCATTGATGCTGCGGTGTCTCGCTGCTTGGCCGCAGCCTCCTGAACTCGGTTTTCGCCCACCGCAGTCAACCCCACACGTGCGGCAAATGCGACCGCGTCTTCTGGATGATTTTTGGTCACCGGCAGCAATTGGACCGAGTCTGGTAAGCGCCCAGCCGCACGGCACGCTGCTGCGATGCGCGCAGTCACCGCTTGATAATTGTCTTGATACTCTGAAAACGAAATCATCGCTCTAAGCAGTCGCTTTAAGCGCAAAAATCAAGATAAGTTTAGCTTTATATGACATTGCTTTTATATAAGTGCAGTTTATACAAGTTATAATATGCACGTTGAAAACTTTAAGATATTTTCGGATTTAGTTGAAAGCGAAAGCTTCTCACGTGCAGCGAAGCTCAACGGCATCACTCAGTCTGCAGTCAGCCAACAACTGCGAGCGATGGAGAAGCATTTTAACATTCTAATCGTC
>Ga0115008_10004571_pt1 | contig 11483 bp, 12 predicted proteins | sample FraStrMetagenome_FD_87164 | JGI IMG/M metagenome (GOLD analysis project Ga0115008, IMG submission 87164) | Marine eukaryotic phytoplankton communities from Arctic Ocean - Fram Strait ARC3M Metagenome | ecosystem: Environmental > Aquatic > Marine > Oceanic | place: Fram Strait | collected...
AACTTGAACTTGAACTTAAAACACTAAAAAAACCAACCTAACAATCCTGATTCCCGCAGCCACAAATCGCAGTCGCGCAAACCAACCAGCAAACTCTACCTTCGTGGCTTACTAGCCCGCCGAGACTGATCCGACATCCGCGACTTACCCACATTGTCAGACTTACGCGGCTTCTTATTCTTAGCCGGACGAGACTGATCACTCAAAGCCTCATCAACAAACGAAACAGGTGCATCTACAATACCCGCCAACTCCGTCAAACTATCAACCTGCTCCTTACCCAACTCAGCATACTTACCCGCTTTTAAAGAAGAAGGAATAAATACATTACCAAAACGCACACGCTTCAATCGACTCACTTGCACTTCTTGTGATTCCCACAAGCGACGCACTTCGCGGTTCTTGCCTTCCATTAATACTACGTAGTACCAACTGTTAGCACCCGTTGCATTTCGACCCGGCTGAATATCCGTAAAACGCGCCATACCATCTTCTAGCAATACACCTTCACGCAACGTTCGCATCGTATCTTCATCAACTTCACCTTTAACACGCACCGCGTACTCGCGATCAATTTGGCTTGAAGGATGCATCAATACATTGGCAAGCTCACCGTCATTAGTAAATAACAATAAACCACTGGTGTTCATATCTAAACGACCCACAGCAATCCAACGCTCACCTTTACTTACTGGTAGACGATCAAATACTGTTTTACGCCCTTCAGGATCAGAACGCGTAGAAACCTCGCCTTCTGGTTTGTTATAAATAATAACGCGACGTTCAGGCTTTTTAGTCTCAACCTTCACACGCTTACCATCTAATTCAATGACATCGGCAACTTCAACCTTTAAACCGAGTTGCGCTACATCACCATTCACCGTAATACGACCGGCTTCAATCCATCGTTCAATTTCTCTGCGCGAACCAAGACCTTCGGCCGCGAGCACTTTTTGTAGACGCTCACTCATAGGAATAAATTACTGTTCAATTTTATATTAGGAGGAAACTTTTGCCCCACATGGAACAAAAGCCTATTATTTTCTGTGCCGGCAATTAGAACTTAACTTCACCTGCCGCACGATTGGATGCCTGCATTGTTTCTTCGTTCTCATCTGATGATTGATGACTACTTACTGCATCATCGTCTTCGGTTAACTCATCATCAATCCAACTGGTAAAGGCATCAACTTCTGAACCACCAGTATTGCCCGTTTCGATATTAGCTATTTCTACGTTTGAGGCTTCAATAGTCTCTGCTATATCAGTACTCTCTATATCAGTACTTTCTATTTCCGAATTTTCTAATTCCGTACTTTCTAACTCAGTAGATTCTAAAGTATCACTCTCAAAACTCTCAATCGCTGAAGTCTCAACATCTGAATCAGTCGCTTCAACTTCATGACCTTCAACATCTGTAGCTTCATCATCTATAACTTCAATATCGACAGCTTCAATATCGACAGCTTCAGCATCTGTATTTTCAACTGCTGGCATGACTGGTAAAGTAACAACATCAGCTTCATTACTTTCATCATTCGCCGGCTTAATATCTTCTACTGGCAAATCTATATTTAACTCGCGACTAATGGTATTTAAATCACGAATCTCAGCTAACGGCGGAAGTTGATCAAGACTTTTAAGATTAAAGTAATCAAGAAACTGGCGTGTTGTTGCGTAAATCGCTGGACGACCCGGCGCATCACGATAGCCAACCGATTTAATCCATTCGCGCTCTAATAAAGTTTTAATAATTTGTGTACTAACAGCAACGCCACGAATCTGCTCAATTTCACCACGCGTAATGGGCTGGCGATAAGCAACTAATGACATAGTCTCAAGTAATGCACGAGAGTAACGCGGTGCACGTTCTTGCCATAATTTATTTACCCAGCGTGATAAATCTTGCTTAACCTGATAACGGTAACCGCTAGCAACACGCTTTAACTCGTAACCACGCGCTTCACAATCACTGTCTAACTCAGCCAGCGCTTCATCAATTAAAGCATCAGCAGGTGTTTCTAGATCATCAAATAATTCGGTTAAATCACGACGCTGCAATGGACGCTCAGCTGCCATTAATGCGCCTTCAAAAATACGTTTAACCAGTGCTAGATCTTCTATTTTCATCGCAATTTAATACTCTTTTCTAAAAAGTTAATTGACCAATAACACAATTTACTAAGCTGTTTTGGCTCTTATATGAATCGGTGAAAAAGGTTCTGTCTGAACAATTTCAATCAGCGATTCTTTTATTAATTCCATAATAGCTAAAAACGTTACTACCACGCCTGCACGACCTTCACTGGCAGCAAAAAAAGCAACAAAGGGCTCAAAGCCTTCACCGCCATGTAACTGATCTAACACTTTACCCATGCGCTCACGTGTCGACAGTGGCTCCATGTGTACTTTGTGGCTTTCAAACATATCAGCGCGATGCAGAACATCGCCTAAGGCCATCAATAAATCTTTTAAGTCTACATCGGGTTGCGGACGCTCACGCTCATCTTCTGGCGGCTCTACTTCGGCGATATAAATATCGCGTTCAACCCGAGGCATAGCTTCAATATCTTCGGCGGCTTGTTTGAATCGCTCGTATTCTTGTAAACGGCGAATCAATTGCGCACGCGGATCATCTTCGTCTTCTTCAAGATCTTGCGAGCGCGGTAACAACATACGCGATTTAATTTCTGTCATCATCGCGGCCATCACTAAATACTCGCCCGCTAACTCAAACTGCATGCTGTCCATAAGACGCACATAATGCATGTATTGCTCAGTCAATTCCGCAACATCGATCTCAAGAATATCAAGATTCTGTTTTTTGATTAGATACAGTAATAAATCCAGAGGGCCTTCAAAAGCATCGAGAAATACTTCAAGCGCAGCCGGTGGAATGTATAAGTCACTGGGGACTTCCGTAACCGTCTCACCCTGCACAATGGCAAAAGGAAACGTATGCTGTTCAGGTTTATCTGTTTGGCTAGGGAGACTGCTTAAATTATCACGCAGCTCAACTAACCTCGGCCTAGTAGCTTGATCACGGCCATGAGCAACTGCAGAGCTATCAGCCATATTATCAATAGAGATATCAGCAGAATTAGCAATAGAGGCACCAGCAGAACTATCAACAGAGGTGGCAACAGAGACATCAGCTGATTCAGTCACTTCAGGGTTTGGCGCTAGCGTTTCAGCAGAGAGTTCAGTCATTAACGTTCGCTTTCCGTTTGGCTTATAGTTAATTGGCCCAAATGCTGCTAATAAAAGCAAATGAGCACTATCAGCCATTATCAGGCATGGTCATGCATTATTAATGGCAGGGCTAATTTTGGGCACATTATAGCGACAAACACCCTCTCAATAACAGGTGTAATACACGGAAGGATTAAGGATATGGACAACGTCGAAGAGGAAACTCAGCAGCCGAACAGATTAAACTTCAAATTCAGCGGTAGAACCGGCTCCTTGACGCAGAATAACAGGGGTTTCATCACTTAAATCAATAACGCTCGTGGCTTCCATACCGCAATAGCCGCCATCAATCACTAAATCAACCTGTTGCTGCAAAACACTGCGAATATCATAAGGATCGAGCAATGGTATGTCATCTCCTGGCAGAATCAGGGTCACACTCATCATGGGCTCGCCTAAAACCTCCAAAAGGCTCTGTGCTATAGCATTATCGGGCACTCTTAGCCCAATGGTTTTGCGTTTGGGATGCTTAAGGCGACGCGGGACTTCATTCGTCGCTAGCAAAACAAAGGTATACGGGCCCGGCGTATGGCTGCGCAAGGCACGATAAGCAATATTGTCGACCTTGGCATAAACAGCTACTTCAGATAAATCACGGCAAACCAAGGTGAAATTATGCTTTTCATCGAGCATTCTAATTTTACGAATACGCTCCAAGGCTTGTTTATCACCCAAATGGCAACCTAGCGCATAGCCAGAATCAGTTGGATAAACGATAACTCCGCCTTCTTGCACAATCGTCGCCGCCTGACGAATGAGCCTTACTTGGGGGTTCTCAGGATGTATTTGGAAGAATTGACTCATGAGGCACCCGCTGCCAGCGACCAAATAGGTACTGCAGTGCTAGGCAAAGCCGTATTACAGCCTACATCAGACCAAACTTGCTCAGGATTATGGAAATCACTGCCAGTGGAACAGGCTAAATCATATTTATGCGACAACCGCAGTAAATAGTCTGTAATCGCATCATCCTGACGACCGCTAATTAACTCCAAACCATCGCCACCAGCGGCTTTAAAGGACTCGAGCAACGTGCGCATGCGCGTGCGTGTTAAACCGTATTTGTCTGGGTGCGCCAATACGGCAAGCCCACCAGCAGCATGAATAGTCGCAATCGCCTCATCGCCAGAGGGCCATTTAGACGGCACATCACAAGATTTGCCCGCACCCAACCAACGCTTATAAGCTTGCTGCTCTTTAGTGCAATGCCCTTGCTCAAGAAGATAACGCGCAAAATGAGGACGACTCAACACCGCATCACCGGCCAAAGCCTTTGCGCCCTCTAATGCACCCGTTATGCCCTGCTTTGCCAGTTTTTTGCCAATCGCCTCAGCGCGATCCTCTCGTGCAAGGCGCTGGCCATCTAAAAAGTTATTTAGCGTCTCGTTATCTGTATCGAGCCATAAACCTAAAATATGGTAGGCACGCCCATCAATTTCAGCGCTAATCTCTACTCCTGGCACTAATTCAATGGGAGAACTGAGTTCGGAAACAAAAGCAGGATCAGCCAATGCGGCTTGCAATACTTTTACTCCAGCAACGGTATCATGATCGGTTAACGCCAACCGAGAAACGCCGTTGGTAGTAGCTCTCGCCAGCAATGCCTCAGGTGATAGTGCACCATCTGAAGCGGTGCTATGTGTATGTAAATCGAATATCATTCGTAAATCTGCTCTAGCAATCAACTCTGCGTATGGATTTGGCTCGAATAGTGTGTTTTTAACAATAAAACCGAGAAGCACAATCGCAAGCGAAATGTGAACACGATCCAATTTTTACCCAAACAAAGCTTTTTATTTTAGGTAAAATCGCGCGCTGGCTAGGGTGTATCAAAGAAAGAATAGAGAGACACAGAAAACAGCACGAACCACGGTAAAACTAATCAAAACCTATATGTTGCGAAGGTAGCATAAAAATCACGGGAAACCCATGAAACAAATTTTTGAACTCATTCCCTTAATCTTATTTTTTGTCGTCTTTAAAATGGATGGAGAAACACTTCAACTTTTGAGCTTCAGCTATCAATTTGATGGCATTTATTCGGCAACGGCGGTTTTGATGGCGGCTACCGCTATCCAAGTTGTACTCACGCGTCTTATTACCGGTAAAGTAGAAAAACAATTACTCTGGTTATTTGGCATTATTGTTGTCGCCGGCTCAGCCACTCTCATTTTACGAAATGATATTTTCATTATGTGGAAACCCACTGTTTTCAACTGGGGGTTAGCAATAGTTTTATTGGGCGGCCTTTTATTGGGCAAAAAGAGTCTGCTTGAAAAAATGCTCGGCCAACAACTTGAATTGCCCGCTACCGCTTGGCTGCGCCTAAATCAATTGTGGATTGCTAACTTTTTGATTGTCGGCAGTCTTAACCTTTATGTGGCCTATAACTTCTCGCAAGACGCTTGGGTTAATTACAAACTCTATAGCTCTATAGGCTTCACGTTAGTATTAATGATAATTACTATGATTATTGTGGTGCCACATATTAAAGACAAAGCCGACGAATCAAGCTAGCCGTTTAATACCATTTAAATTAAGGAAGTAATACCTTTATGTTCTACGCCATTATTAGCGAAGATGTTCCAAACAGTTTACCACTGCGACAACAAGCACGCGGCGCCCATATTGAGCGTCTACAAACGTTAAAAGAGCAAGGGCGTTTATTATTAGCCGGCCCACACCCAGCTATTGATTCAGAAGACCCTGGCGAAGCTGGCTTTACTGGCAGTCTCGTTATTGCCAGTTTTGACTGCCTTGCCGATGCTCAGCAATGGGCAGATGAAGATCCTTATTGCGACGCAGGCGTTTACCAAAAAGTGATCGTTAAACCGTATAAAAAGGTACTCCCATGAATATAAGCAAACTGCTCATAAAACCTCTTGTTAAAAACGGCAACCACTTAAATCGTGTAGGCCTTCGCTTACTTCTATGTTCACTGCTACTCAGTCAAGTAGCTGTAGTTAACGCCTCTGAAGAAACACGTTATATTTCAGATGTTTTTTATGTTCCACTGCACAGTGGTAACAGCACCAAACATCGCATTATTCATCGCGGACTCAAAACTGGTACTCGCCTAACGCTTTTAGAGACTGATGACGAAGCCGGCTTTAGTCGCGTCACAACAAGTAAAGGCACCGAAGGTTGGATCCAGAATCAATTTTTATCTGCCACACCTATTGCAAGAATACGTTTAGCTGAAGCACAAAATAAACAACAGCAATTAAATAAAAAATTTACTAGCCTTGAAAAAAACAACAGTGAGACACAGCAAAGCAATAGCGAAATACAAAAACAGGTGAAATCGTTATCACGTCAAAACCAACAATTGACGACTGAACTTGGAAGTATTAAAAAAATATCAGCAAACGCCATTAACTTAGATAAAAATAATCGTGAGTTATTGCAAAAGAACGAAATGTTAAAAATTGAAATTGCTGAACTTCAAGCTAACAATTCAAGGCTCTCAGACAAAAGTGATCAAGAGTGGTTTTTCCGTGGCGCGCTTGCCGTTTTAATGGGCGTGTTTTTAGCGATATTACTGCCTAAGTTAAAACCCAAAGCGCGTTCAAAAGAATGGACGTAAATAACTACTAGGCACACTTATTAGCCACCTTGCAGCCAACCTTATTAATGGAGATAGACAAAATGTTACAACAGATCAAATCAATCAAAAGCATTTGTAAATTAAGCTTAGCAACACTGGCAATGATATTTATGTCAGCTTGCTCAGCTGAAAACACCTCTGCACAAAGTAGTATCGCTTCTCCAGCAGCGGTTACTGACACAGCGGCCGAAGTAGATACATCAGACACCACCGCAATAGCCACGGCATCACCTAGCGTTGTTTTTGAAACCAGCGCCGGTAACTTCACCATTAAGCTTAATGCCGAAGAAGCCCCGCTCACAGTCGCTAATTTTTTACAGTATGTAGAAAGTGGTTTTTATAGAGGCACTATTTTTCATCGTGTTATTGGTAACTTTATGATTCAAGGTGGTGGCTTCACTGTCGATATGACCAAAAAAGCGACCCGAACCCCTATCATCAATGAAGCTGATAATGGCTTAAAAAATACGGTTGGCACTATTGCCATGGCGCGCACTAATGTACCTCATTCAGCCACTAGCCAATTTTTTATTAACGTTGAAAACAACGACTCACTAAATCACAGAGCTAAAAATTCAAGAGGCTGGGGTTACGCAGTTTTTGGTGAAGTCACTGAAGGCCTAGCAGTTATAGAAGCCATAAAAACGGTTCCAGTAGCGCCAAGAGCTGGACATCAACATATGCCTTTAGAAGCGATTATTATCCAACGCATTTATCTTCTCGATTAAAAACGATTTTTATTATCAATCAAAAAAGCATCAGGCACTAATATGGCGTTTAACATGAACAAAACAGCATTAAGCGTTAACCTCAATAAAATTGCACTCATTCGCAATTCAAGACCGGGAAATAATCCGGATATTGTTGAGTATGCAACAAAGATTCTTGCTGCGGGTGCCGATGGACTTACCGTTCACCCCCGACCAGATCAACGCCATATTCGCCCCGAAGATTGCTATCAATTAAAAATACTGTCAGCAGCAAAAGGTATTGAATTTAATATTGAAGGCAACCCCTTTGCTGGCCCATGTCCTAGCCCGCGTGATGACTTCTCTGACTACCCTGGGTTTCTTGAGATTTTAGCGCAAGCACGGCCTGAGCAAGCCACACTCGTACCTGACAGTGATGCACAGCTAACTTCTGATCATGGCTTTGACTTGACTGGTGACACCTCAGAATTAGAGTCCATTATTATAAAAATTCATGCGCTTAATTGCCGAGTGAGTTTATTTATGGACCCTGATATTGAGCAAATCAATTTAGCTAAGGCAATTGGTGCCGACAGAATTGAACTGTATACAGGTCCTTATGCTGACGCCTACGAAAGCAATTCACCCAATGCCAACACACTCTTTGAGCTGCATTGTAAAGCAGCAGAGCATGCAAGTAAGATTGGCTTAGGCGTTAATGCAGGACATGATTTAAATTTAGATAATCTACAACAGTATCGCGACTTACCCGGCTTGCTAGAGGTATCGATTGGTCATGCGTTGACATTAGATTCTTTAGAAATGGGTTTGAAAAAAACGGTTAATGCTTATTGCAAATTACTGCATGGCGAATAAAGAAAGAATTTTTTTCTTGCGACACCTTACGACTGAAAATCCTGTAACTGCTGAATAATATGAGCCACCTCAGGCTTATTTTCCAGCAACTCTTCTGCCGTTAAGCCTTGCAGCTCATGCGGAAAAACCAACCAATCGTTGGTGGCATGCAAATAATAATCTGGCTCTGAACTGACTTTGGATTGACTCGGCTTAAAGTAGACCGTCGCCACTTTTATTGAATGCGGTGCATTATCGCCGCTTCGATTTTTTATCTGCTTAATTAATTCAGCAACACTTAAACCGCTATCATGCACATCATCAACAATCAGTAAATCACCTTCGGCTTTAATTGTATCAATAACATAACCTAGACCATGGACTTTCACAGTTTTATTGCGCTGATCTATTCCTTCATAAGAAGAGGTTCGAATCGCAATATGTTCGGTTGCGACACCGCAAACTTCTAAGACCTCTTGCACCGCAATACCAATAGGGGCGCCGCCCCGCCAAACACCGATAATAAATGTTGGCCGAAAATCGCTTTCGAGTATTTTTATGCCTAAGGAAAAAGAATCCTTAAGTAATTCACTGGCGGTGATATAGCGTTTATTCATAAATACAGTTTGTTACACAATTTAAACACATGGCGTTAATTTAACATCAACCGATTTAAAAGCAGGTGTTTTACTGCGTGCATCACGCTCTCGACCAATAAGCACATTCGCCTCTGGATAATAAGCCATAACATCACCGTCAGGTAAATCGAAGGGATATACCGTAACGGCTTTCATCTCTCCCACCGCAGAAGTGATATTCACTTTATCACCCGCATCAATACCTAATGACGCAATCCCTTTTGGATTAATCAATACGGCCCAACGCTGATCAACTTGACGATAGCTGTCTTTCTGCTCATAAATAATAGAATTGAACTGCCCTTCGCTGCGCACGCTCATTAAGCGCATAGGGAAATCATGATTATGCTTAAACTCAGGTAAATCATGCACAACAAATTTTGCTTTTCCATTCGCACGTTTAAACTCAGGCTTATGTATTAAACGATTACGCACATGGAACTCTTGCTTAGCAACATCTATGGTCTCTAGCGCCTCCATACCCGGCACAATAGCTGCAATCGTTTCACGGATAGTTTTATGCGATCTAAACGCACTAAAATCTAGCGGCGGCTCAGACTTATCATTGCTGGTTTCCGTTTCATTATTTTGCGCTGTAAAAAGACGCTGAGCAAAATCCGTTAGAATATCGACTTCTGAACGTACATTGCTTAAACGCTTAATACCACCATCACTGTAGCGCACATAGTTAAACATCGATTCCTGCGTTGTCGGCTCCGGCTCTTCATCACGCGCCGTTACAGGAAAAATAATTGCCTCGCCATTATCAAGCCCAGATAAATGACCTTTATTTAGCGTGGTAGTTAAGTACACCTTACAAGCAATTTTATCCATCATTTGCTCAGCCCATATTGAATCGGGCGTCGCTTCATATAAGTTGCCACCCATAATCAAAGCGGCATCCATCTCACCACGATCAGCCGCCTCAAGGCAGGCTAAGGTATCTAATCCTGGGGAAGCTTCTTTACTGGGCAAATCGACCTTCAGTGTTTCTTGCATTTTAGTCAGCACATCGGCAGCCAACACTGGCTTCACACCAATGGTACCTATGCCTTGCACATTGCTGTGGCCACGCAGAGGCAGCAAGCCAGAAAAGCGTTTGCCTATCATGCCGCGCAGTAAGGCGAGATTTGAAATATATTCAACATTAGCCACACCATGCTTATGATGTGTAATACCCATGCCCCATGCAAAAACCGCATTTTTTGCATGGCAATACACATTGGCAATATCTTGTAACTCTCGCTTACTCAGGCCCGATAAAGCTTCTATTGAATCCCAAGACGTCGCCTCAATATCAGCGAGAAAGGCTGTATAGTTTTCGGTGTATTCATGAATAAATTGCTTGGCAATGCCATAGCGCTGTATCACTGCCTTAGCAATACCTTTAAAGACCGCTAAGTCGCTTCCAATATGTGGCTGCAAATAATGCGAGGCAATTTCACTGCCACCAATAATCAATGATTTAGGACTTTTAGGTAACGCAAATCGAACCAAGCCAGGCTCTTTGGCCGGATTGATAATCACGACTTTGCCGCCGCGTTCGCGACAAGCCTGTAACTTATGAATAAACCGTGGATGGTTAGAGGCCGGATTAGCCCCGATAACAAAGATCAGATCACAGCCATCTAAATCATCTAGCTCAACCGTTGCCGTGCCCACACCAATAGTTTCGGACAAACCAACACCCGTTGCCTGATGACAATAAAAAGAACAGTTGTTCACGTTATTGGTGCCATACACTCTGGCTAGCAACTGCAATATAAAACCAGCTTCATTTGATGAGCGACCCGAAGAATAAAAAAAGCTTCGCTCAGCAGCGGTGTTAGAGAACGCCTGTGCTGCATGATTCAATGCCCAGTCCCAATCGACCGCTTTAAATTTATCACTGTCTTTGGCTTTAAAGAGCGGTGTATTAAGGCGTCCTAAATGTTCCATTTCATAGGCGCTTAAACGATGAAACTCTTCCATCGTATGTTCGAAGACTTCATTGGGAATGGGAGATTGGATATCAGTAGACTGTGCTTGAACGCTTTTGTTGCAGACCGCAGGAAAGTCACCCTGCTCATTGGTCATTCCGCCTTTCTGGCCACCCATGCCAAGACCACATGCCTTACACGCATTTTTTGCGGTTAACGCCTTGGCAGAACTGCTCAAGCCAATGCGTTTAACCGTTTGTAAGGTATATAGAATTTTTTTAGCGCCGCCACCAATAGGCTGCTTGACAGATTCACTCATGGGTAAGCTCTTTTACTTAATCATCGTCCTAAAGATCAAGTACGTTATTTCATTAATAGTTAAGGACAGTTAAAGACCGCGTTGCATTTTTGCTGCAGCAACCGTGTTATACATTAAACAAGCAATCGTCATTGGACCTACCCCGCCAGGCACTGGCGTAATAGCAGACACTTTAGATTGCACATCATCAAAATCAACATCGCC
>Ga0115008_10004574_pt1 | contig 11481 bp, 8 predicted proteins | sample FraStrMetagenome_FD_87164 | JGI IMG/M metagenome (GOLD analysis project Ga0115008, IMG submission 87164) | Marine eukaryotic phytoplankton communities from Arctic Ocean - Fram Strait ARC3M Metagenome | ecosystem: Environmental > Aquatic > Marine > Oceanic | place: Fram Strait | collected 2012-06-18
GACCTGGCGACCAGAAAAAAACCTTTTCAAACTTTTGAAGATTTCAAAAAGTACTTGAAAGAAGATCACGATGAAAAAAAGACATTTTCGACTTCAGAGAAAATCTGGAAGAGATTCAGAAGCATTCTAGTCAAAGATGATGAGAATGAATTAGAAGCTGTGGCGCAAGTAAAAGATCCACGCGAGGACAAAGAAGAAGAATATAATCTGGGAAAAAATAAAAAAGGCCTCGCCGTGATATTTTCATTCCCGCTTCTAACAAGAGAAAGGGAACAAAAGGACTTGGACGGCGCAGCTTTGTGTTTTCTCTTCGAAAAGATTTTCGGAGAAGAAGACGTCTTTTACGTTCCAAACTTTGAATTCGACCGCGTTAAGCAGTTTTTACAAGATATCGTAAGCGATAAAAACGTCGCCGGTGCTTATAATTCACTGACTATTGCGATTCTATCAGAAGAAAAACCTTCGAACAACTCGAAGATTGTTGTTGCGGGAAAGGAGTCGACTTCTCCGATGGAGATTACAGTCAAGAAATTTCTGAATGATATCGACGAGGAAATATGGATTGATAAGCCGAAACTCGTTATCGTTAATGCTCCACGGTAATCTTCAAATTTTAGAAACTGGTTTTAACTCAATTTAAAAGAGGCGGAAGAAATGCAGCTTCATCGAAAACGAGCAAACGAGCTAAAAAATGCTCGCTCGTTTCAAATAATAGCGAGTCGATGGACTTTCAGTGGTCATTAGATCGCGACTGGGCCTTTTTTTGGTCAACTCTTGAAGGCAACAGAATCAATAAAGCTACGAATTCAAGTATTTCTCCTTTTATCACGATTTTGTGGAACGAGTTCAATGAAGCAATCGATAAAAAAAGCCGAAAAGACATTTACGAAATTTACCTTGCCGTTCAAAAAGAAATGCTGATTTTGGAATCTGAAAATCAGCCAGATTTCAGAAACCAAGTTTGTGAATTCCGCTCTACTCTCCGTAAAAAACTTATTCTTACTGATAAATTGCAAACAAACAACCTCACCTAAATAAATTCAATCATTTCTTAATTGGTCTTTAGCGTGAGTTTTATTTTTGCAGTACAGTAATAATCTGTTCAACTTTGTAAAAGATAATAAACAAGAAATAAATTTACAACTTGCGCGAAGCAAGGTAAGAACTGTGGCGGAACTTGCGCTCTCCAAAAATACTTTGAACGAGGCGTTATCTGAGACTATGACATTTTTTGGACTCTACAAAAACAGAAAGTAGATTTAGTTTTCTTTTTAAAGCAAGTAAATGCATGATGCTCTGAAAATTATGAATAGTTTTAGCGAAGAACATGGGTAGAATATTTAGCGGAGCGATCAAATTAGCAAAAGTTGGGTCATTATTCTTTCTTGGACGAGTAAAACTCTTGGGCGGACTGCTGCAGGAGCGCAGCCATGACGGATTCTTCGTCGTTCTCTGAGATCCAGTCGGACACTCCAACCCACTCGGCCGGGTCTTGTCGCGAGCTGGGAACGTAAAATATTCATGGAAAAGGGTAAACACTCACCTTGGACCCGGCTCGTCAATGCTCTAGCTCACACGAGCTTGACGGTTGTTCAACTGAGCTGTAGGCGAGGATGATAATCGTGGCTTGTGTTCTTCTTCTTTCTCCACTGGCTTTTCTGATGGTGCTGTGCATCTGAAAAAGTAAATAAGAATAATAATGGTCTTAACCCTTGCGGGAAAAGTGACCAACTAATTGTCCACTTCAATTACGCTAAAAATGGCTGAGCGAAGCGAAGCTAAAAGCGCAAAGCGAAGCTTCGCGTCAAAATATTTGAATTTTTATTTTTGACGCGAAGCTTCGCTTCGCCCTTTTAGCTTCGCTTCGCTCAGTCATTTTTAGCGAAATTTAACTAGAAAATTAATTGGTCACTTTCCCCACAAGGGTTAAGAAGAGTTCAAACTAACGAGCTCGATGACGAAGGTTCGTGAGAACTAGAAGCGGGCGGGGGAGTTGAGAGACGACTTGTCGACGGACTAAGCCGGTTGAGTGATTTGTTCGCGTTCTTCTTTTGTTTCTTTTTTTGACACTTGCCATTGTAGAATTCTTCCAGCGAGTCCCTAAAAACCTTGAGCGCAAAGAACAAGCTTTAGAAATAACCTTGCGACTTGAGCAAGAAGCTCTTGATCGGTAGCTTGGTAGTCGGTTAAATTTGCTTTGTCCAGCAGCATGCGTTTTTCTGTATCGTCGAGCTCGGATTGATTCAGAGCTTGAGACAACATCGAATTATGTTCAGCCATTCCAGGTATTCCAAGGCCCGTTCCTGAATTAGGTTAGCGAAAGAAGAACGAATTTAAGTACCGATTGAAGCTTGAAGAGGATTTCGGATTGAGTTGTAGTGATTTCCGTTGTGGTAGCTTAGACGAATTGGCGTGTAGTGGCTCGGCTCAGAACAGTCAAACGTTTGGTTTGCAATCGGACTAAAAATAACGCTGTTAATCTTTGCGAAAATATCTAGAATGGCTAACCTGTATTCGAAAATTTCAAATTTGCGCAAATAAAGTTCTGACATTGCCTGTAATTCGATATGATTTCCGTGCGTGTGTAACAGCCGTTTTCTTGAGATATAATCTTCAAAATTCTCCGTGACCCAGTTCCTGAAATAATCGGCGTTCAGCGCCATGTAGTCGCAGCATCTGTGTCGAATCACGTCGTGCATGCTTTCGTCACCATAAACCTTGAAAATGATAGAAAGACAAGCGTTTAAGAAAGTAACCTGGTCAGCGACAGATCTGAACATGCAAGCGCCATCAGCTTTTACGTCAATGATTTCAAAGCCGCGTTCCTCGAGCAGAACTTTGCGGAAATTCTTCTCGCGCTCTTCACTGTATTCGGCTGATCTGTCGTACTCGTCCTTTATACAAAGATTGATTTTTTGAATTATAAAGATTAAAATACCTCAGAATTGTAGCCTGATTGCTCGCCAAGAGCTTGAATTTGCGAAGTCGGCGCAGAAAGCGGTGACATTCTTGGCGAGAGACCTGGCGAAATGGGAATACTTGCATCACACTGACCAAGCTTCGAGTCGCTTCGTTGAATATTTGGAATATTTTCTCTTCGAACTTTTGGCTTTTTCTACAAAAAAAATCATAAAAGTTGGTTTGAAGGTTTTTATACTTTTGATTGAGGACCTTGAGTCCGCGCATTTTTCGATCTTATTGACTGTTCATGACTGTGTTGAGTTGCCGGATTGTGTCGCGGTCGTTTTCGATCTCGTTCTCCTTCTTTTGAACCAGTTGCTTTTAATTTCTTGTTCGGCTGTGGGGCTATGGTCATATTATTTCTTCCTTTTTGAGCCCGTTTTCTAAATTGAAAATGAAAATTTATTTTAAAATTGTGAAAAATGTGAATTACAGAAATAAAGATTAAAAAAAAACTAAAGAAAAACAGAATAAAATTAGTTTTGTACTGCCTGACAAAAAATAAAAAGTTAATATTAGTGATAAAGCTTGTGAAGAACACGATAAGAGTCGGTAAATAACCTTGTAGTTTCAAATTATAAAATGCGTTTTTTAAATAAAACAATGTAATAAATGGAAGACCGATAAAGCCTTTATCATAAAGGGCACAAGGTAAAGCAAAAGGAGTTTTTTAGTTTGTTAAAACAACTTAGGAATTTAAAAAAGGGAAGAATTGAATATTTTTGAAGAGTTTTTTTTGTTATGGCTTATTTGCTAAAAATGATAGGCAATATCTCAATATGTGTTTCTTGAGTTTGGCGGCTGCCAGAAGCCGATTTCGAATTCGCCCGGGGGATTGTCTATCGGACGAGGAAGCAGGTCTTCCCCGCGGGGCTCGGGCACGCGATCCGCGCGTGAACGAATTCCGAAATTAGCGCTTTTCTGTTTGCCTTTTGTTTGGTCGATATATTGAAAGAAGAAAAATTTATCTCAAGTTGACCTCAGATGAACTCAGCTGACATTTGATGTTTTTACGTAAATATGCCACCGTATTATGGTGATTTGAGGTTACTCGGGGTTAATAAGATCTTTTCGAGGTCACATGAGGTAAAATTGGGGTCAATCTTATATTAGCCGACCCAATCCTTTTGAGTCTCTCTGGCGCCTAGATCTGCTGCGTTTTTTTCTTGAAACTTCTTCATCAGAAAAATCGCACTCGCCGCAGTCGTTGTCAAAGAAATCTTCCCAGTCAGCTTGGCCGAATCGCCATTTATTTTTTGGATTTGGAAACCTATCGAAATCGCAATTAATATCAATTTCACAAAAAATCATGAATTACCGCGATGAACCTGAGTTATTTGTGCTTGGATGATCGCCGTTCAAATTTAACTGCAGAAAGCTCGTTTGAATCGCGTGTGGATTCCTGATTTCTTGGGCTTGAAAAGAGTGAGAAGCGGAATATGCAAGCATGTTGGCCGGCTCGTTTGCCATTTGAACGCCAATTTGATAATTCTGGCGGTAAGGTAGCTGCGAATAAGCCGAGTCGTAGTAAGCGCAAGCGTTTTGGGGATGATAGTTCGTAAGCAAAGCACCTTAATAAAAATGAGTTAATTATAGTCTATCCAAAAACCTGTCCATCGCTGTTCCCGGGACCACGGCGCGGTCCCGCGAGGTGTTTTCTCGGTTTAGTTTTCATTTCTGATTACCATTTACGTGTTGTTGAATAGGCTGATGGTAGGCAAAGGCTGGAAGTAGAGCGCTGTTTCCCAATCCGGATAGACGTGCCGGACCTAGAATTTTCAATCAATGAGTTAAAATGCCAGATTTCACCTTCAAGAGCAAGCTCTCGCGAATATTGGCCAAGCACTGCGCCGCGTTCCATTCCAATCGAAGCCGTCATTGAGCTCAGATTTTTGAATTCGTCGGAAATGTGCGCTTCTTTCTTCTCGTTTTTGGGGCACTCGCCCAAGGCACGTTTTACGTCACTTATTGGCTGCCCGGAACGAGCGAAGAAGAGGCGATCGGGGCAGCATGGGAAGTACCAGACCTATGAGAAGGTCATTTGAGGTCATTATGAAAATTTCGAGATCACTTTGGGTTCAAATTTTGACCGACAAAGAGTAAATTTTCAGGTCAAATTTTCCATCACTTACGTTGTCTAAGTACGCCGTTGATTTAACTGGTTCTTCAGCAACGTGGCTGAAACAAGTCTTCTCTTGTGAAGGAATAAAAGCGCCGCCACATTTTTTGCATATATAAGTTCTGTTTTGCAAAACATTTTCGAAACGGTGTCTTAGAGGCGAGATGATTTTCCGACGTTGGTTTTCATGCAGCTTTCGCACAAAGATCCGGTAAAGCCATCCTTTGTTCGAGGTTAGCACAGTGTCTTGTCCGTTATCTGCCCAAGACGTAACTTGATCAATATGAGACTTGGCCAGTGTTCGAAAACGAGCTCTGAAAAAACAGATATACTTACATGGAAATCTCGATGAATGATTTACCTCAGCGTAGGAGAAATTCTTTCCCAATCGTCGTCCTGGAGCGGTTTTATATCGTCAAAAGGAGAGCCAAGCCAATTATCGACTGAATTTCCGATTCTTTACAAATTGTATTTTATTAAAACTGTATTTTATTATTAAAATACTTCACGCTTGGTAGCGTGGATTTCAAAAATTAAGTCAGAAGAGATGTAGAAGTACTCACCCAGAGAGTGAAGCACCTTATCTTCTTCGTCGAGATACGCCCTGAAGTTTTCTGAGTCTTCAACAAGGTCGAAAAGTCGCTGGCATGTTTGTCGGATTTGTAAAAGCTGAGATGTTTTCGAACGCTTGATTATCTTCGCTTGGGCTGTCAAAACTTTTTATTATTCAATAAATAAAATTATAGGGCGTGTTATCAAGATTCTAGAAGACCAAATTTTATTATTTGTATTTTAAATAAAAAATGAAAAATATTTTAGTGAAAAATATTTTTTTGATAAATGAAGCCCGATCACAAGGCCCAAACTTCACTAGGCAGCGCCTCGCCATCAAACCCTCCCATCATCGGCGGCGAGCCCAGCAAGGGACACACCTTACCGACTTCGTCTACAAAAAATAACATCCATTTTTGCATTTACGAAAAATTTGACAACAACAACGAGTATTTTTCAACACACATATTTTTTATTTTTTGACAAGTATGTTTCAAAAAGACTGAAAGTTTCAGTCTGAAATTCATAAGATGGAATTGTGCAAGCAGTAGTTAAATATTTTATGGGTTCATGATTCAAGGCTGGTTTTTGTTTTTTTTAGAACTGGAGCTTTATTTGGTGATTTTGGTGAGAAGACGATGCGTTTTTCTGAAACTACAAAAGCTCAGAAAATCTGGTTTTTCATTGTTAAGCTGCGTAAGAAGAAAAAAATGGAAGGACACACTCGCAAATATATAAAAAAAGAAAAGGAAAGAGAATCTCGATGAATATCCACAGTTTTTGCTGAACAAATTAGGAGTTGTTTTGGCGCTTCTGCCTTGTACTTTTGTCGAAACTCTTCATAAGAATATGCTGTGAACGCGATCTTGGGCCTGGGCATTTCCACGAATAGCCGAATTTCGTGACGACTCCGGCGCCGTTGAGTAACGAGTCGCAGAATAGATTTTCCGTTGTTTCGCCGTACCTTGTTTTTTTTTTTATAAAGAATTTCTTGCTCGCTGCTTACTTGTTGCGCTGGTTGTCTATTCTCAGTTCTGAGAGCGTTTTGCTTTGGCAGGATTGGTGAACTAATTCTTGCATTGGCTTGGCAGAAATAAAATTGGATTCGACATTTAGCTTCTCGAGCACTGTGTTTTCCTCAAGACACTTTTTTATTGACAGAGCCACACTGTCGTTCGCTCGTGTATTTGCTGAATTGAAATTGAACACTGTTTTTTAGCCCAAAAATTATACCGATTGAGACTTCGCGGACGTATCTGTTGTAGCCAAGAGCGTCAAAAAGAGCTAGGATCGTTGTTATTGGAGTATCACGCAGATTATTCCAATTCACGATTGTCATAGTCTCGTCTTGATTCTGAACTCTTCTCAGATCTTCCTCAATATCTGCTGGATTAAGTTCTGGCTCGTCAGGCTTGACGATCGGGTCGCGATAGTCTGGTCTATAGATTCGCTTCAGCCCAGCATCATCGCCCATCGAGTATCCTTTCGCTCCGAGCTCGACGTGGCTAATCAGAATCGATTAATTTAAGAAGAGAATTATCTGCAGATTTACATGTAAAGAACTAGTGATTCACAATCAAACTGGAGCTATTGTAGAAAAACAAAAACTGTGCAAGTGGAGAAAGTAATGAATGAAACCTGTTTATATCGGCCATAAATTGATCGCTATGGAAAATGGAGATGAAATGGGTTAATTTTGAAAATGCTGATGAGTTAAAAATGACAACATTTTAAAACCTTTGAATGGTAGCTTCGCCCAAGATTTCCGCCAGTTCAGACAAATCGACTCCATCTATCTCCTTGAGCGCGTCTTCAATGTCAGGCTCGAGCGCATTGTAAGTCTGCTTTCGCATTTCTTTCTTAAAGACTTTGCCGCGCTTTTGTCCGGCGACGTACGGCATGTAATCTTCTTTATCCGGAATCGATCGGGCATGCTCTTCCAGGTATTCTAGCAGTGCTTCTCGGTCAAAAGTGCCAGTTTCTTTCTTTTCGGTTTGATTCGATTGTCGATATCCTTGAAATCAACGATGATTTTTTTATATTACTTTCGTCTTTTGCTTTAAAATGGGCTTAAATGTTAACTTACCAGCTCCCAAAAGAGCATTATCTGGGTCGAGTTCGTCAAGCTGATCAACAATTTCTGCAATTTCAGCCGGAGTGAGTCCTTCAAGAAATTGATCCGTGAGTTCGTTCATTATTCTTCAATTTCTCGACGCTCTTTTTTTATTTAAAACAGCTCCCCTTTTTCTTTCTGCTCTCACTCTAAATTAAAAAAGACGATATGAGAAAAGAGTCTCAAGCGGCGCGAGTTTGATAGTTTGAGGTTACGAGCAGTGTGGAGTGATCTTTTAAAATACTAAAGCGATAAAGCCCCATTATTCATGCCTCTGCCTCTTTTTTTTAAGCGCGCTCATTATCCTGAACATCACATGCGGAGCGGCGATCTGGATCAAAGCCTCTTTCAGTTGACTTGGTCAATAGAAAATAACGAACAGCGCCTCAGAAATACACTTCATTAATCTTTTATGCCTTTTTAAATATAAGCTGCGGTAGCGCTCATGTTTCCAGCTGAGAAAAGAAATAGGACTGAAATCATGGAAGAAAATACTCCGCGTTCCTGCGTGAACTTGAAAAAAAAAATCTAATTTGGAAGTATAAAATTTATTGGCAGTGAACAAATCACGATGTTTAACTTTTTTGAAGTAAGTAAAATGAATTTATGAGGCATTTTGACATGTTGGAATCACGTCAACTTGACATTTTGAAACATAAAAGGTAAATCAGAATCTTTGAAGAAAATAAATAATAAGAGTTTCGGAGCAATTGTTTATTAGCGTTTCATTGCCTCGTAAAATGAGAAAAAGAAGGATGGAAAAAAATATTTAAAAATAGATAAAATGAACTTGAGAAGCAATTTATGGAAGAATGGAAAACGGTGAAAATAAAGAGAGCACAAAGATGTCAGAAGTTCTTTTCAACTTGAAAAGAACAGGCAATGATTACAGAATAAATAAGGATAAGAAAGCTAAGTGAATATAGAAGATAACTGTTCACAGCTCTGTTTAGTAAAACTGGCATGAATAAGCAGAAGGAGCTGGCAGTGGAAGAGCGTAAATATCGCTGTCGACCTGCTCGATGATTAATTGGACGAAGCTCGTGAATGATTTGTACAGCGCGTCAGAGTGCTAAAAACGTAAAAGCGTAATCTTTTTATTTGTTCAAGTACCAGATTGAGCTCGGTAACGCAATCATCAAATCCGGGAAAAGCTTCCACCGCGTCTTTATTCAGAAAACTTGCGCTTAGAATAAGTCCAAGATCCTGAAATGATCTTGCTGTCTTGTCTCATCAAAAATAACCAACCGTTGTCGTTTTGTCAATCGAAGACAAATCAGAATTCAATCTGTCTCGAGAAGCGATAAGAACGGATGAAGGATTCGGGATAAGACTTTCGACGTGATGAATAATCGTCTAAAACATAAATAACTTTAAACTTGAAAACTTCGCAAACCTTGATTGCTTCGATTTCATTCGAAATCTTTATTTTTAGTTCAGTCAGTCCAAAGTAGCCATCATTGAGTGAAAAAACAAACGCATCATTACAGAAGGACTTTGGAAAGTTGGGCACGATCGCTTGTATGTTCTCGATGAAAAGCTCGCGATGCTGACGGAGCTTATTGATTTTGAAGGAAGTCTGGCAGGCAGAGAAATTTATCTGAAAAGTATTTAAGATTTCTGGGATCCGGAAGCGTTAAAGAACCTTTGAGGAGTTAATTTCTCCATTTTCTTCCGCTTCAGGGGAGTTTTCAGTTATCTGCTCTGGCGGTGGAGGATTATAAGAATCTTAAAATATTTTATAAAAATTTAATTATTTATTAAATAATTAATTATTATAATAAAAATAATTAATAATAAATTGAATAATTAATTATTATAATTAATTAATTATTATTATAATTAATTATTTAATAAATAATACCAAATTGTAAATATTTAATTAATAATCTATTAATGAAAATGACATTTGTCATTAAAAAAAAATAAACTGAATTGATGGAAAAGATATAGCTTTTTGACGTACCAAGAAGTTTCTTGATGTCTCGAAAAGCCTCATGCGCATTATCGCCGTATTGATTGACATATCGTTCCAAAAGTCGTGAGCCAGGTCGGCCATCGTCTGGCAAGCCGAGCTTTTTGTATTCAAGCTGAATTCGCGCTTCCATTCGCATCGAAATGATCATCGGATTCGGCCGGAAATACTGAGAATACTTCTTCATTTTTTCGTCGCATTTTTGTTCTAGTTCTTCCCAAGGGCAAGAATTTTGCTTATTCTGCTCAGTTGGAATAACCGGGATTGAAAAATCGGGAAGAAGCGGCGTCGGCTCGGGCAAAAAGTTGAAAAAATCGTCGAGATTTTCGGGAATTTCGGAAATGAGAGATTCGCCGAAGCCTTTTACGTGTTTTATGACGCCGAATCAAAAATTATCCTATTCGAATTTTTCGATCCGAAATTACTGGATTCGAAGTTTTCTCAATAAAACACATTCCTGAATCACGTGAGTATTTCCGAAGCTTTAAGTCTTTTGAAGTCAGATCAGCTGACGCAAATCTGAAAATTTCGAATCAGATTTCAACTTTCGATAAAAAAGTACAAACCTTGGTCGATAATCAAACGACGTTTTTTGGTATCCTGCAGCAGCTTCCGGTGACTTGTCAAGCGCATTGATAAGCTCTCGTCCGACGAGATTTTCTTCCAGTGACGTCATCGTTGCATAAAAGAGTTCCAATTTACGATCTGGAAAAGCTTGAATTTCTGTTCGGCGCTAGAATTCAGCTTTCAGCGACTCTTTTAACGCAGACAAATCTCTAAAAATAATCTCTTTCAGAAAATTTCTAAAATATTTCCGAGAATTTTCCGAAAAATTCAGAACTCACCGTTTCTGAATTCTGAGTCTTTCCTTTTTCGCGAAAAATATTTCATAAGAAAACTTGAAAACAAGTCGCTTGAAAACGCTCGCGACTCAAAAATCTGAGAGTTCAGCGGCGCAAGTCTAGAAAAAATCATCAGCGTTACTCGCATGTGATTTTGAAAAATCCTCATCCTTCTTCTATTCGAAAAAAAACCGAATAAGCTTCATGAATTCATTTTTATTCTTTTTTTGCCAAATTACAGGGAATTGTTAGTAAGTACTAAAATTTTTTTGATTTGAAAGTTTTCAAGATCTGAATAAGATATAAATTCAAAGGGGTCCTACATGAGATTAAAGCACAAGAAAAAGACACCGGAGCAAGTTTGTTGGTCATTTTTGGAAGAGAATTTTACTTTTGTGCAGCTTTTTGTTCAGCCTTCTTTTTTGCCTTCTCTTCAAGAGCTTTCTTGTCCCTTAAAATGATTGTTAAACTCGCTGCGAGTTAAATTTTCAAACTAACCGTTCATTTCGCTGCTGAGGAGTCAAGTTGTCTTCTTTTCGTCCTTTATCCGTTCCATTTTTCTTGGCATTTTTAGCTCGTGCAAGCTCGCGCTGGTTTCCTCGAGCCATACTGAATTGAAAGTTTGATTTCAGCAAGCCTTTAAAAAAGTAGTTTTGTCTTTTAAATATTTAGAGCAGCTAGAACAGAAATAAATTGAGGCTAAGAGTGACTGACAATATTGCTGATATTTTGAAATGTCAATTCCTCAAAACTCTACAGAGGTACAGACTGTACCATACAGGTAATTCGGACGACTAGAATCGCTTCGCACGCGATGGAAGAACAGCTTCTCGTGCAAATTCTTTACAGTGGCTTTTAATAATTTCCTGTATTAAAATATAAATCCGTGTACTCTTCTATGATTTCAGCATTAAATTAA
>Ga0115008_10004575_pt1 | contig 11480 bp, 8 predicted proteins | sample FraStrMetagenome_FD_87164 | JGI IMG/M metagenome (GOLD analysis project Ga0115008, IMG submission 87164) | Marine eukaryotic phytoplankton communities from Arctic Ocean - Fram Strait ARC3M Metagenome | ecosystem: Environmental > Aquatic > Marine > Oceanic | place: Fram Strait | collected 2012-06-18
AAAATTATAAGATTAAAAAGTAAACTAAGATTGATCTTCTGACTCATTTGCAGAAGGTAACCTCAATATCAAGATAACCGTTATAGGCTAATCTAGTGTATCAAGCAGTGTGCCTACTGCAAGGCAGATCGTATCCTTCTCTGTCCGCGATGTAAAGAATGCAATTGTTAGTAATGCAAATGTAAATACGTGCTCGAGAACTATCGTTGTAGTTGAACAGCTACTTTGTTATTAATTAAAAGTGACATCTATCTACTCACTTCTCGTTCTTCAATACGCGTATTCTTTTTGTGTGGGTGATCTGCCCGACGACAGAGCTGTTTTCCTATCGTCAGCATCGATGCACCAGCTGCCAACTTCTTCTTTCTGCTCCAGCATACGGACATCACGTCTACGGGGATAACATAGGTCTCATAGACATACACTTCATACTACTCGAAATACAACGGCCCCTCTGTAGTCTAATATAGTCTGCAGACTACAGACCGAACAGAGATGAGAGCAATAAGTAAGTTCATCAAAGTTCGCCCAAATGCGCTATGCACCACTCGACTCGATCGGCTCTCAATCGGCGCGTTTGAAGTTTGAACTCCACACTCCTCTCTTTCAAAATACATGTAAACACACTTTTCTCCTCGATGCTGCTCGTCGCTCTGTACTCGAACAATAGTTGAACCCAATCCAAAACTTGAAAAGTGCGGGCATTCATCTCAAAAACAAAAAAGCAGTTTATGCGCCAGGACCTCGTATTAAGTGAATGATTGATGGATAACAACGACAAACTTGCCAAGATAGAACGTGCTTGTTCCACCCTACGATCCAAAATTAATACAAAGTATCCCAATAACAAACGTTTAAAGGATGCAACCCACCATGCATGCCATATATTAGTTAGGTTGGAGAAGAAGATCGGCTCGCTGGATCTCGCAACGACGTCACTGAAGGACTTGAGCAATGAATGCGCTCACTTGATTTCCAAAAAGTCGTTTGGCATTGAAAGTTTGCAAAGAATATTTATGCATTGGTTTCGCCAGTATCTACGTTTGAGAGATGGTCTTGTATTCCTTGTTTCTGGTGAGTGCAGGCATGTCGCGGATCGTAAGAAGGCAAAAGCTGCATCGTATCCATCTCATTTGACAAAAAAGAGTCCACGTAATGATGGCACAAGAGTGTATCGTGAAGATGCTTACTACAACGGTTTTGGTTGGGACGAATTTTTTGATGACGAGGTTGGAGTAAGAATTCGTATGATTGAAGCGTTGGGAGGGACATCGAGTGGGGAGAGACGCGTGGATCGTTTACTTGAAACGATTGATATGCTTCTTTCCGACCATGAGGCACGGTTTAAGAGTCTTGAAGCAAGTATTGAACAAATAAAGAATGATTTCATCCGGTCTACCAATAAATGCTTACGCAAATATCATCATGAAAATGGAATAATGAAGCTATCCGTAAAAGGTGCAGACAAATTTGAGAAGCTCGAACTCAAAGGTGTATTCGAATTTCATCGTATGGCTGATAACTTTTCTATCAAAGAAAGAGGGGGTGTTCTGCCGGTCGTTAAATGTGTAAGTGATTGGAAAAGAGCAATGAAGGTACCAAGCAATTTGCGAATAGCAGAAGGCACTTCAACTGTTAACTCTACGGAAGGGTCATCAAACTATTGTACTGAAAAAGAAAGTGGCTCAAAATTTGAAGAAGATCTGGTTTCTCGAACTCAAATGAAGAAATATCAGAATACGACATTAGATGACAAAATTAGTGAAGGTAAAGAGGACGCTTTGGAGAGCAAAACAAACGAGAGGAAAAGCAATATTAGTAATAAACCGAATGAGAAATTGCAAGCATCGCACCTAAGCCAGAGATTGAAGGCGTCATCCGCGACAGGTGGCTTGAAAGTCAAATACACGTCTACCCTCGAACAGCCCTCAGCGTCTAGCGTTAAAGTGCAAGACTTTTCTGTTACGTATATCAAAGAGAAACTTGGCGTGAAAAATAATATTTTTGAAACATCCCTAGACGCACTACAGGCGGAGAGTAACAGTGGCGATGACCAAGAAATAATTGACATAGAGACTGACATTGCACATTACAAGGAAGAACTGAAAAGATTTAGAAAAGAACTGAAAACTGCCTCAGATGATATCGAATTGTGGAACGTTAAAGAAGGGCTACGTGAAACTTCGATGAGACTCGGTAGTATGTTGCTCGATTTGTCTGATATTATCGGGAAAGAATCGCACCGAAAAGAAACTACGAAGGCGGCAAATTATGCCAGAGATTCTACTATTTATTTTGAGTATGCGAATGCTGTTATCTTGAGTTTACAGGAATCTGCTGAAAATAATTATGATGACGAGTATGACAATACTTTATTGCTCCTCAAGGCACGAGCCCAAGTAAATATCATACTTTCCATGATTCGACAGATTGACGTCCTTGAAAGAAAAATCCAAACCAATGCAGATTCGCCTATTCCCGAGTTATTAAAGAAGGTCAAGAACACTTTAAAGGATATGAATCGAACGACGTCTGATTTGGTGACAAATACCAAGCTTTCTGGGATTGTAGGGAAGAGTAATGAAATTTCTTTACTTCATGTCCAAGCCGTTCATTTGCAAAGGATAATGTGTCGCATGAAGGCAAAGGCACATTGGCTGTCAGGCCAATATCAAGCGGCAATAAATGTTTTTGAATCTGCAAGTCAAAAGGAACATAAGAAACCGATGTATTATACGGGAGAGCCCTTCTCTGCACTCAAACTATCATCAGACTACATGGACGAAATCCACCTCGAAATTCTCGCAATCTCAGTTGAAAGATACGTTTCTGCCATCTCACTGACGAACATGGCAGCATCTTTTGCCGAAGAGAAACCGGCGACATGTTCCAAGGGTAAAGATTCAGTAGAGACTGCTTTAAAAGCATTTGATAACGCTGTTGAACTACGCGAGGAAATCGTCGAGATGCTAAAACGACATCAATGTTATGAAGCAGATCGAGATTCGCAAACAATTCTTCCATTTCTGCAACACAACGGCATCCTATCTAAAGAAAGTCTACTTATGTCACGTAATGAATTACGATCATGGTGGACTAACCGTCAAAAGTCTTGCGAAAAATCATTTTCCGATCTTAGTCAGACTAACGTCTCGATGAATCACAATAATTCAATTGCCTTGAACTTTCCATCCGCGCCGACATTAATGTTAACATTAAATTATTCGAATAGTGAGAGATTGAGAGGTGCTAGAGGAAAGTGTCAACAAATGAAATGGAGTAATCTTAGTTTGCGAAAGCAAACAAGCAGGGGTATGAGTATTCCTGATCGAGGTCCTTCTGAACAGGAGAAAAACTATCGTTTATGGGGCGACGAAAGATTAGAGTGTTGTATTTCATATCCAGCTATTGCACCTCCTAGGCCAACCCAGTAATATAAGTTTTGTATCATGATAAGATCTACTAATATCATACTAGAGACATGGCAACATTTCAACTTGCTGATCGCAAATGGTCTTCAAGATTTAATAAAAATATTGGCACATTTAGATAACAAAAGGATTTCATACATACAATCTATCAAACAATGTGCAAATGGTTTGTCGTTGGGTTTATCAGAAGTAACCTAGTCATAGCATGGACCATCGTGATAAGACAAAGTTACAAACCTCTAGAGCAGTGACTTGCATTTCCTTTTGATGAAACTATCATAAAAATATCAACACTGAAACTTTATAAGTAGAAGCTTATTTTCATCGCCGTCGGATCCGGATATCCTACAATCCTTATCATCATAACAACTTGAGCGTTCCATATTATGGATGAATTCTTTATATTATCATCGGATTGGTGGCATTTGAGTTCCCGCCCATTCAAGGATTTCTTTGCACCTTACTGCGTCAGTTATGTAAAGATATCTGTGTTATTCATTTAAGGCATAAAAAATTCATTAGATGCAACAATTCAAAATTTTCAATTTGAATGGGTGACGTACCCCAGTAAAGCTTCCCATGCTGTGGAATCTTGATAGACGTTTTGATCCGCGCCAAGACGTTTAGGAGTTCGTCCGCTATTTTTTCCGACAGCATTCCTCCCTCTTCGGCAAATATTTAATTCCTCTGCAGAAAGCAATGGTGTATCGAAAGGCTCATCCTTTTCACCTTTTGCCTCTTCTGAAGAATTAAGTAGTAGCTTCAGCAAAAATTCCGACTGAGTCTCCGCTAGGTGAAAAGTTAAAGATCCAGCTCTCCTCATTTTCAAATTTAATGATAAAATTTACCTCGAACTATTCCAACGACTATATCTCGATATGCCGTTGTTCGTCGACTAGGCCAGGCATATCGACTACGAACGAACAATTCATACACCGCATCGCCTACATAAGCTAATGTCGTTGGACTCATCTGCGTAACATCACATGACTTGGCAGGAATCAATGCATCAAGTAATGAATCATTTTCTGAATGATGAATTTCACCTTGGTTGCTAGCTGAATAGATCATCGGTGTCCATGTCCAATAATGTTTTTCTCCCTTCCTTATTCCTCCATCGATACCAACGAATGATGCTTCCGCTAGCAGACAAAGCTTAACGGAAAAGAAAACAAGAAGAGACAAATAATTTAAAACTCTTCGGCGTGTAAGGAGGATGATTTTCTTCCTAGTTTTGGACTGCATATTGCCAATGATAGTACTTATAATAAAAAACAATAATATTAAAAGCAAAAACATGAATGTAGCGAGAAGAAAATTAGCGTAATACCTAACAACTAAAGTAAATTTAATAATAAAAAAAAACGAACAATTCACTGTAAAGAAAAGCTGAAGCTGATGAAAGTCAAAAACATTTTTCAGTGAGGCGTCAAAGCGTCACAGTCACAGTCACAAACGTTTGTTGGCATTTACCATTTACCCCTCGTACTCGTACATCGCACATGTCAACGTCTGAAAACTCGCATATGACGTAAGAACACTTTTGACAATTGACGCGCTTCGTGTTGTGTGTTGTGTGTTTTATGTTTTACGCTCGTATATTTTTCAAAATCTCTCACATGTTTTGGAGGAGGATATGAGATGTCAATAACCATGAATGTATATGTGGACAAACCTCTTTCTAATTTCCAATCCAAACCTTATCCCACATATCGTGACGTGCAATAGTATAGCTAGGGATTTCTAGAGTAGTATCATGATAGTCGTGTTTGTTGTGGATACATCCTCGAGCATGGGTCAGCCATGCTCGTCGCGGAGCGGTAGCATGAAGAAACTGGATTTGGCGAAGTGCTTGTGCGAACTGATTGCAAAGAATTTGGATAGGCGCGTCCAAGAACATAACAATGCAGTTTCCATGCAACAACTTCAGCAGAAACAAACTACTCAACACCAACAAATTAATCCTTTGCATCAGGCAGTACTTCCGGATCAATATCTTTTGCTTTCTACCACACGTCAAGACGACAATTGTCTGAATTCTGGTCTCTTACTGGTTGGGTTTCCAGGAGGAAATTATGATTCGTCTTATGATGCGAACAATATCTCAAAAATGGGATATCCGCTTACTCACCAACGTAATCATTCATCGTTTGAACGCGAGCTGAAGAAACTTAAGGTGAAATCTACTCCCGAAGATGACGAAAGTGGAGGAATTACTGGCTTAAATATGAGCCTTTCCGCTGGTTTTCAGTTGCTATCACGGTACCGGTTGAACCAAAGAAGAACAGAAAACTTCGGGATGGGAAGAAATTTATGGAGTGCTGCGTTGCAACCAGCGACTTTGATTCTATTTACAGATGGGGAATGCCTGTCTAAGGGTGATCTAACTTTACAGTTTGGAAACATGCCCTTGAGAGAGTTCTACCGAGAACCGTTTCGCTGGGATCAAAGATTTTTCTGTGTTACCGTTGGAAATGAAACAAGAGATGGACACTCCTCTCAATTGCATCCATCTCTGGAGGCCTTTTGTGACGTGACTGGAGGATCGCATTTTACGATCAATGAATCATCGAAATTAAACTCTGTTGCTGATGCGTTATTGCGCGAGATCGCTCCTCGTCGACCATCCAAAGTGCCTATAAATGATCCGTTACAGATCCCGTTAAAATCGACACCTGTCAATGATGCAAAGACGGAAACTGCATCTCTTCCAAACCCTCCCTCGTTTGTTAACGGCGGTCCTATATGTACATTTCAATGTATTGAACAGCAACATGTGATATATAGGGCAATGCTTCTACGTGAGGAGATAGAGAATGGCGGTGATATATCTTTACCGTCATCTGATAACACATTGTGGTGTATTCCAGGTAAGGATTTAAAGTATCTGGTGGCATCAATTACGTATTCGAAATAATCATTTTCTTTCATCCGCAGAGGCCTTTTGGCCAAGTAAGAAGATGGATAGTCTTCCGCCCCGATCGGCGCAGCCTATTTTGAACTATACATCGCAATTTCAAGGTGGAGTCGCATCTTCCTTTGATCCTCAGAGTATCATGAAAATGTTAGCTAGGTTGAATCATATCCACTCAGTTCTAAACGAACGTAATGATAGTGGTGGTAAGGGTAACCAGAAGCCAAATCTGAAAGGATTTCATCGAGATACCTACGTATGCAAATGGCTTGGTAAGAATAAAAGGCCGAAATCTTTCAAAGGTATTCAGCATTTTCCTGTGTTTGTGAAGGGAGCTTCGAAACAATCACTATTCGAGGACAACAATAACTTGATGTATATTGGGATTTTACATATTCCACTGCAAGGCAGTGACGTTAATCATCTTGACGGTAAAACAATTAGCTCTCTTACAATATTACCGCCTGATCCACATATAGTTTTGCCGCTTATTCTCAGAATTGCCGAGATCGAGTATCGGATAGCTAAGAGACAATTTGATCGAAAGGATAGTACAGCCTTCGTGATGAGACAAAGCTCTTACGAAAGCTCTCGTCCGATAAGTGTAGATGAGAAGTGGAGAAACGAATTCAAGGCATATCTTCAAAGAGTTCCTCCATATTATCAACAAGCAATGCGCAAATGTCTTCGACCATTACTCCCTACTGCAGTTCATGCGTTACTTGTTACTGAATCTATCGATGTTATGGCGTCGCAATGTTTCTCTAGGGTGTGCTATCAAAAGATAAGGAATGGCGAGGCAATGATGAGGGATCATAATGAACGACAAGAAAACCAGCAAAGGGATCTTTTGCAAAATAGAAATCCAGTCTCAGAGCAAGAAGGAAATGTGTCGGATGTTGGATATGGCCAATATGACCCTCGCGGATCGATAAGTAGCTACTTGGCATCTCTGAGAAGTTTACCTTGTCCAGGGAAAGTTTCATCAAAGAAGTCAGGAAAAATTCATTTTCAGCTTGCAAAAGATAAAAAGCCAAGCGTGATAGATACGTAAGTTACATTCCACATATTTTCTTATACTGTTATTCTTATAAAACTGTATGCTGTTAAGGATTGGTGAGTTACCAGCTGAATGCCTCCTCGCCTATTACGAATCGAGAAGAAGATGGCTTTTCGGACGATCTGGAATAACTGTAAGAGGTTTGCATGTTGAAGGGGTTAACTCAGAAGGCGGCGCACACAGGATCGCAAAAGATTTCTGTTTGACACAAGAGCCTTTGATTGCATTAGCAGGGGTTGGATGCAAAACACTGAATGAATGTTCAATAAGCAAGATGGGTGTGTATAGAGACCGTTTATTCTTTTCACGTTCTCCAGTAGTGGGAACTAATTCATTTTCAGGGGGGCCTTCTTGCACTACATCACCGAATGGTGCTAGCATTTGGTCCGTCGATGACGATGTATTACCAGAATCATTTTTTAATTCAGAAGGTGACTTTGAAGATTCTGTGCAAAGTAGATTGCAAGCAAAACTTTCTGTTTCTTTTGGGAACCCATATAAAATGAAAATGGGTAATCGTAATGTGCCAAAAAAATTTCTCCATCAAAGGCGTCCTCGCCAATTAAAGAGTTCGTTTGATGATGCGGCTCCATATGGTTCACAGCAGCATACACTCGGATCTCCACCGCACTCTCACGGTATGTGTTCCCCGCCTCATAGCTTGGGATCACCTCCTCATGGTACGCATTGCTATATTTTTTATTTCACGTCTATTCCTTATTTTGAGTAATTGTCTTGATGTTAGATTCATTTTCTGCGCCTGCGGAAGGTGAAGGGGAGGCTACAGTTTTGAAAAAGTCCCCGACCTTAACAAAACAAAAACGGAGGTTTAGTAATGGATTATATGGATCCACAACACCAAAAAATCTGAAGCCACCTCCCCCACCTCCATCGCCACGTTCTCCTGTTGCCCAACAAAGTCCGACTGAGAAGAGAAAAGTCCTCAAAATATCAACAAAAGATCTACCTCCTAGGCCCCCTCCACCACCGCCCTCGCGTCATGCGACTAAATCCTCAAAACTTAGAGCACACGTGGAAAAACCTCCACCTCCAACACATCTCTCCAATACCACTACACCAAAAGCTTCTGCACAAAAACCACCACCTCCAACGCATCTTTCCAAAACCACTACACCAAAAGCTTCTGCACAAAAACCTCCACCTCCAACGCATCTCTCCAAAACCACTACACCAAAAGCTTCTGCACAAAAACCTCCACCTCCAACGCATCTTTCCAAAACCACTACACCAAAAACTTCTGGACAAAAACTACCACCTCTATCAAAAAAGAAACAAAAATCTTCTCATGAGCAAGACTCTTCATCAGAACATGAGCATGTGCAGTCCAAGTCTCAAAAATCGAGTTTGCAGAATGCTACTGCTGGATTGGATATTAAAAAGCAGCCCGAGCCAACTCTACAAAACCCAAATGTTAAGCCAAATATATCGCTTTATCCTGGCTGGGTAACAAACTGGAGTCGCAGTCAAAAACGGTGGTACTTCTTTGATACGAGAACAAACAAAAGTGTCTGGGAATGGCCTCCTCCAAAACATGGATGACGTTCTGGTTATTTCACATTGGAGAACAGAATAAACACGATTTCATCTTAGCCGGAGGGATGGAGCACTTGTGATACGTAACTTTTGAGACACCACCAATGCTCTACAGTATTCGCTATGATTTTTTTTCAAGTGCAAGCTTCTGATGTGGGGCCTCATCTTGGCCGCAATTCAGTTATTTCACTTTTTAGTCAACGGTCGGATTATTCAGTTTCAAAGTCAAAGGATTTCTCAAGAGTGTAGCAAAGCTGTTTGCAGGAGAATTGGACAAGCCCTATCCAACCGTTAGTGGTTTCATCAATGCTCGAATGAGTATCGCTCTAGTTTGAGCAACGAATCGATGCATTAGAGGTTCCACGATTCCTGCAAGTGATATGTTGAATCGATTTCGTTGGGAAGGAGGTGCAAATTTTGGACTTCTGAAGAGTGATGACAAGTCAGAGACTTTGACAGTTTTATAAAATATCTTATATTTATTAGCCTAAAATAAAACTTTATAAAGTGAGGAAGACGATCAAAGTTCTCCCTTCGTAATGCGTCTTAGAAATAATCTTCATTTCCTTAATCCTTGTAATGAAAGATTTTCTTTTACATTACTCAAAATTTTATGACCTATCTGATTTCGAATCAAACCTGAAAATGTTTCGAAGCATCGCTGATAGGAGAAAAGCAGTCTTGACTTTGATACACATTTCCGGGTTGAGGATGTAAATTGGAGTCAACAAATGACATATTGGAGTCAACAAATGACATATTGTATGTGGCCATATTGACGTCATTTTTGGATGCAAATCCACACTCGGGCAAAGATAAGTTAATATCATTTTCATTAGGAGCGTAAGGTTGATAAGTTAAAACTGGTTCCAGATTATAGTTTGACGATGGTAAAGTGTCAGATGATTCAAGTACTTTTTGCTCGCCGTGAATGGTACCATACTGCAAATGAGATAATACTCTCTGTAGTGCTTGATGATGAGTGTTACAATTGTAAATGTTTTCTTCCTGGATTGATTTACCAATTGGTGAGAGACAGAAATGAGAAGAAGAGATGTCGCTTTCGTTTGATTGGGGCAATACTCGATCATTCTCGACTTCTACTGGGGAAATACTTTGTATTGAATTGATAGTGCCGGATGTTTGTATGGAATCATGGCTTGAAAAGGACGCGATCAAATTCTGATCGAGAGTTGGTTGATCCGAAATTCTTTCTTCCCTCCAGCAGTTGGCCGACATGAATGCATTTGACACTGACTTATTAACGATCGACATATTATTAACGATCGACATACTTATATCGGTTTGATTTCTTCCAATCTGTTGTTGATCTGAATTTAAGGATCTGTCGATAGAACCGTCGATCATAGTATCATTCACCTGATCAAAATTTTCTGCAGGAACTTGATTCACTGCTATATGATGGCTTGCCAAAGGTAAAGGAAGAACTTCATTAGTGTAATAACTGTACTTATCATTTTCATTACATCCATCCACTTCTGACAACATACTTAAATCACTTGGGATTGAGTTGTTGCTCAACGAAGAATTTACACGAATAATCTGAGGTTCTTGTCGTTCCAACTCGAACCTTGCTTGTTCACAAAAGGTATCTAGAGTTGATATTGAGCCGCATTGTTGCCACTGTTCACTGGTTGGAAATGAATGGATACTGTTGTCATCGATACCTACTGGATGTGGGGCTTGCACATAAACTACCTGAACATCATCTACTGAAGAATCACCCACACTTAAGACTTCATTAGTTTGCTCATGTATATTATTTTGATCCTGTCTATGCACAATCAAATCCCCGTCCTCGTCTTTTGTCAAATCAACTAGATTAGAATTATCTCCTGTCCGCAAACGCAACCAAAATTTATCTCGATCAGTTGCTTGACAGTGCTTTGCCCATTCCTCACAATTTGCTGCCAACTTATCACAAACAAAGCAATAACATTTAGGGCAAAATCTAATATTCTTTTCTCGCGAATTCTCTGCTCTCTGATATGGATGAATCGCGCAGTCGTGTCGAGCATGAGGAAATACAGATAATGGGTTTTGAAGATTACTCTGAAGTATTGTCACAGCAGACGATCCCTCGTCATTAGTCGATGAGTTACCTTCCAGATTACTCATCACGATTGTACAAGATGTTGGAAATAAAACATGCCCCTGGTCAAAATAAAAACTTGTACCAAGTGCTTTAGAGTCTTTCAGTGTCCTTCACATGCCTCGTACTCGTGTACACGAAGCATCTGATATTGTGTTGCTGCCAATCGCTGCAAGATTTCACGTAAATGTAAACGCGCAACACTTTTACTACATATTATGTGTACTGTTTGAGATACGAACTTTAGTTCGAAAGAGAATAAGCAACAGCGACAGTCCACAGCCACCACCAAAACACCAACAAAAAAATTCAAGTTCACCTGCCTACTCGTCTTGGAGGTGTGGGGGTTAGAAAACTCCGTCATGTGAGATAGGCGGAGTTCATCGGAGGAAGCATGGATGAAATCCC
>Ga0115008_10004578_pt1 | contig 11473 bp, 13 predicted proteins | sample FraStrMetagenome_FD_87164 | JGI IMG/M metagenome (GOLD analysis project Ga0115008, IMG submission 87164) | Marine eukaryotic phytoplankton communities from Arctic Ocean - Fram Strait ARC3M Metagenome | ecosystem: Environmental > Aquatic > Marine > Oceanic | place: Fram Strait | collected...
ACTAACATTTCTCCCCTATATCAACCTCAGAGAGAGGGGCACCCCCAATTACTTCCTGTTTAATTCAGGGATACCTAAATTATTTTATTTTTTTAAAAATTTCGACCCTAATATGAAATATTTCGACTCTTATATATCCTAAAATATACACGATACTATGCCCTACATGACATTGGCATAGCACCCTTAGAGGACTATAGTACTTTTGTCCCCTCCGAGGTACTATAGATTCCTACCTATCACTACATTAGTTGCCATAGCACCCTTAAAGATATGAATCTAGATGATGGTGCTAAGATGGCTAATGAAATAGTTACTCTTTCTAACTTAGATAAATTAAATCTAAAGAAAGAACAACTAAGAAGACAAAAGCAAGAGATGTTTAAAAGTGATTTTGCTAAATTCTCTGAAGCAGAGATTAAGATTATTACTAAAGATAGTGCTCTAGGATTTGTGTCATTTAAATTTAATGATGCCCAAAGATTAATCAATGATAGGCTAGAACAACAGTTAAAAGAAACTGGTAAAGTTAGGGCTATTATTTTAAAAGCTAGGCAGCAGGGTATTTCTACCTATTGTGCAGCTAGAGTGTTTTGGAAGACATATTACATGCCTCATACTAGGTCTGTGGTAATGGCTCATGATGGGCCAACTTCTGAAGCACTATTTACCATGGGTAAGAATATCATTCAGAATATGGATGCTAAGATTGCTTTATCTAAAGGTAACAGTAGAGAGATACAGTTTGAACACAATAGTTCAGGGTATCGATTATACACTGCTGGATCACCTGAAGCTGGAAGAGGTACAACACCTACTATTGCTCATCTATCAGAAGTAGCATTTTGGACTCATGATGAGAAAATACTAGCTGGATTATTCCAAGGGATAAGCCAAGCAGATGGTACAGAGGTTATTGTAGAATCTACTGCTAATGGTGCTACAGGAGAGTTTCATAGATTATTTAGAGGTGCTATGGCTGGAGAGAATGAATATATTCCTGTATTTATTCCTTGGTTCTTAACTCCAGAATATATGAGAGAAGCTCCTCCAGCCTTTGAATTAGATTTAGATGAAGAAAAGTATAAAGATGATTATGATTTAAACGATGACCAGATGTATTGGAGACGTTTAAAGATTGCTGAAGGTGGTGCTTTAAAATTTAAGCAAGAGTATCCTGCTAATCCTGAAGAAGCCTTTTTAGTATCTGGGTCATCTGTATTTGATCCTGAAGTTGTTAATAAATTGTTACCATCTACCCCTATATCTACCCGTGTATTTAATTTACAAGCGGGTGTATTTGATGAGGGAAGAGAAGGTAGTTTAGAGTTGTGGCAGTACCCCGATTGGGAATCCAATTATATTGTATCCGCTGACGTATCCCTAGGGGTTGGTCAGGACTATTCAACAGCTACTGTTATGGACACAGAACGTCAAGTGATAGCTATGTATAGGAACAATAGAGTTGACCCATCGTTATTCGGAGATGTGTTATTTTACCTAGGCAGATATTTCAATAATGCTCTGCTAGCTGTAGAATCCAACTCTATGGGTATTGCCACCCTAAACAGATTAAAACAGATGAACTATGTAAATCTATATTATCAGACTAAAGCTGCTAACATGGATAATACTGAGGGAGATCGACCGGGATTCAGAACTACTAGTGCCTCTAAACCTATGATTATAGGTTATTTGAAGAGAGCTATTGAAGATGAAGACATTGGCCTACCTAGTAAACATATGATATCAGAGCTTAAATCTTATGTGTCTAATGAGAATGGATCAACAGGGGCCTTACCGGGTTGTCATGATGATACTGTTATTGCAGTAGCCATAGGATTAGAAGTGTTAAGAACTCATGCTGATAAACTAGCTGGAAACAGAGTATCTTGGAAGCAAAAGAATCTACATTATGTTAATGATTCAAATTGGCTATAGAGCCTGAGAGATGATGATGACTGATAAACCAAAGAAACCTAGTAAGAAAGACCTTAAAGTTCCGGGTACTAATTCGTATCCTAAGTACGTACCTGTTACTCCGGAAGAACACGCTAAGAATCTCACTGATGGGCAAAAAAGAGCTATGGCCCACCCCGGAGGTGAGAACTTAGTTTTGTTTAAAGATAGGGCCTCTTCTGTAGAAGCTAGAGAAAAGAGTCAAGCTACTAAAGCTAAGCGTAGAGCAGAGATCAAAGAGCTAGGTCTCTTTGTTAAGGCTCTAGATTCTATTGGATACGAAGTATCTGGACAAGCACCTAAAGGATTAGATGTATTAAAACTCCTTATGGTAAAGGCTATGCAGTCAGGTGATGATGTAGAAGCTGGTCGATTAGCTGCTATGGTTGCTGAATATGAAGCACCTAAGCTTACCCGTAGAGATGTGGTAACAACTGCTGTTGATGTTAAAGATTTAACAGACGATGAGTTAGCTACAGCATTACAACAATTAAAAGTTGTTGAACATGTGGAGGAAAGTAATGACTAAGTGGATACCTACTAAAAATGTTAAAGGTGAACCTTCTGGTCGTAACAAAGAAAATTACGATAAAACCTATAGTGCTAAGATTGCACGTAGTGCTAAGAATGAAAAAGATGGTAAGTATGCTATTAATACATACCGAAATGAAAAGACTGTATAGTTGTATACAGAGATAGTTTGCATGGCCTAATCTCGGAGACAGAATATGGCAAAGAAGAAGTTTGAAAAGGTAGATGATGAATCTCTATTAATGCTTATAGAGAGTGGAGTTAAAGGTTCCACAGGCAGTTGGCTTAACTCATCTGATCTTACACGCGAAAGGCGTATGGCAACACACGAATACGCAGGTTTACCTCTAGGTCATTTAGCACCTGAAGGTGTATCAGGTATTGTGTCATCAGACACTACTGAAACAATCGAAGCTTACCTCGCTGTAATCTCAGAGTTGATGTTGAACAATGAAAAGATAGCAAGATTCACACCCTATGATCAAACACCTGCTGCATTAAAAGCTGCACAGGATGCTTCTGATGTTGTAAACTATTGTGTGTTTAAGAAGAACGATGGTTGGAATTTATTAAATACCTGGATCAAGGCCTCCTTGCTCTGGAAGAACTCAATTATCCGCTGGGATTATGTAGAAGATTTTAAATACGAATATGAAGAATTTGATGAGATTAGCCAAGAATCCTTGGATGAAAAGCTGGGTGAACCAGACATTGAGATTGCAGGGGACTTGCTTGTCTCACCTCGTGTTGACGGTGTGTATTATTCTGATGTTCGTTTAAAGAAAAAGATAGACAAGAGTCGTGTTAAAATTGAGAATATTCCTCAAGAAAACTTTCGTATTAGCCGAGATGCTACTAGCCTAGATAATGCTGCCTTTGTAGGTATTGAGCTAGAACTTACACGTAGTGAGATTAGATCTGAGTATCCAGATGTCGCTAAAGATATTGATGACTGGGATGACCTAGGTGATGAAAACTGGTCAAATGAGTACTCTCAAGAAATTGCTGCTCGTAAAGAAGTTACTGGTCAATCATATCACGCTACTAATTCTCGTGATGATTATAGTGATTTAGAAGCTAGTCAGATCGTTACTCTAACTGAGTGTTGGATTAAAGTAGATCGGGATGGTGATGGTATTGCTGAACTCAAGCATATGATTGTTGCAGGTAAACATTTATTGTTTGAAGAAGATGTAGACTCTATTGCTTTAGCATCTATATGTCCTTTCGAAGTACCTTATGAGTTCTATGGTTTATCTGTAGCAGATATGACACGTAGTTCTACTTTGGCATCTACTGCAATTCTAAGGGGCTTTGTTGAGAATACTTACTTAACAAACTACAGTCCTCGTTTGGCTGATCCCAATGTTGTAGACTTCTCTGCATTGCAGAACATGAAGCCTAAAGATATTATTGCAACTAATGGTGCCCCTCAAGCCGCTGTAGCTATGTTGCAACCTGAAACTATTAGCACTGGCACTGTACCTTTATTGCAACATTTGCAAATACATAAAGAACAAGCCACAGGTATGTCTAAAGCTGCTCAGGGTTTAAATGATGAACTTTATGTGTCAGGTAACTCTGAAACTAAGTTAGCAATGACTCAGACTGCGGCTCAAAAGCGTATACAACATATTGCACGTATATTTGCAGAGACTGGCTTTAAGCGTTTAGCAACTGGTGTTTATCACACTATGCGCAAAAACATGAAAAAAGCTATGACACCTAACTATACTGGTGTTTATGCAAATGTAGACATCGATAAGTTGCCTGCACACATGGATATGTTAGTAGATGTAGACTTGGGCGAGAATAGTAATGCTAATAAGCGTGATAAGCTTACAATGATTGCAACTCAGTTATTACCTCTCATAAGGGAAGGTGGTCAGGAAATGATTTTACGACCTGATGTTACTGCAGTATTAGCAAATAATCTATTGTCTTCCTTAGATGAAAATCCATTAGACTATATAGAGGATTATAATTCTGAAGAATTTAAAGAAAAAGCTAAAGGCAATGCTGATAAAAAGCAAAAAGAAGCTGAAGAAGCTAAGCAATTGGCTAAGGAAGCTGAAACAGCGCAAATGGACTTAGCGAAAGCTAATGTCGCTTACACTAACGTACAATCAAGTAATGCTATACAGGATAACACTAAGCAATTAGCTGTAGCAATGGATAAGCATAATCAAGAATGGGAAAAGCTTCGTCAAGAAGCTTTGAAAAATGAGGTTGAACTACCCCAAAAGCCTGATATGAATCAGACGATTCAACAAGCTATGCAACTTATTAGTGGCATGGGAATACCTCAGAACAAGGGCGGTGTCTTAGATGATGCTGTTCGGCAGATGGGCATTGAGCCTGAACAAGCTTTGCAAGCCATCAAGCAGATGATGCAAGGTCAACCTCCGCAATAAGGTAACTAAAATGCGTAAGGAATATGAAGAAGTAGCTAAAAGACGTTTAGCTAATACAGCAAATCATGGTAGTCATAAGATTCACCCTGATGTGTTGGCACGTAATGCCCATGTGGAGTCTGAGTTTACATCTAGAGTATTAGATGAATTCTTCATGTCTTCATATGGTGAGATTCTAGTGACATACTTTACTCAGTGGCTCAAAACAGAGCCTCACGAGACAAAGACACGAGAATTTCTATACTCATGTGCTATGGCTTTAGGTTCTGTCAAAGAACAATTAGTCAAGCAAGAGATGTATGGTAAGAATGTACCCGTGATGGATGACATGAAACATAAGGAGTCCGATGACTCTGTTGGAGAAGATTAATGGCTATCATTTTAGACCCTACCCCCTCGGATGGCGCTAATTTAGAAAATGCAGCTTTTGAAAAAGTGATGCAATCTAGTGAATTTATGAACCAAGCAGTAGATGGTGTACCTGAGCTTGATGAGGACACAGAAGATACTAGCACTGATGAGTCTGAGGAATTAGACGATGTAGAAACAGATGATGAAAACGATGAACCTATCGATGAAGAGTCTGATGAAGAAGAAGAAGAAGAAGAGGTCGCCTCCGATGAGGATGACGATGAAGATTCTGCGGATGACCCCGTCGGGGATATTTTGGATCCTAATGAATATGATCTGAATAATCTGCTAGTAAGTGTTAAGATTGATGGGCAGGAACATGTTGTGTCCGTCAATGATGTAATTAAAGGTTACAGTACTGAACAATCTTTGGGTGCCAAGGGTCGTGAATTCGGTGAAGAACGTAAAAAGTTTGAAGCCGAGAAGACTACTTATAATCAAGAGATAAACGCGTTGGCCTCAGCAGCATCTGAGCAGCTAATGGCTAACGAGAAGTACTGGGAAGGGCAATATGTATCTATTGAAAAAGAACGGGAAACCGCTCGTGATGAGGGAGATACATATGCCGCTTCTGAACTTAAAGACAAATTAAGCGAAGCTCAAGAACAATACTGGGGTGCCCGTAAGCAACGAGAGGCTATTACCTCTAATGCACAGGCACAGCAAGCTGGTATTGACCAACAGATGTTAGCTAAGGGTGTGGAACATTTTAATGCCACTATCCATGAGCATATATCAGATTGGGACGAATCCGTAGCTACCGCTGTACGAGAATTTGCTTTAGAAGAAGGGTTACCTGAATCACTATTAAACGTGGTTACAGACCCAGCAATCATTAAATTTGTAGATGGTTATAGACGCATGAAGACTAATGTGTCCACAGGTGCTAAGAAACGAGCCAAGGTTACAACCAAAAAAGCTCCACCTAAAAAAGGACAAAGTTCACTTCAGAAAAGCCAGACAAAGAAATTGTCTAATCGAAACAAAGTATTATCAGGAAATGGTGATGCTAACGATGAAAAAGATTTCTTACGTTCCTTGGCGGCTAGATCACTAGGAGAACGATAATGATTGAACAGCTAAATAAGGCTATAGAAATTCTAGAGCGTCAAAGAGCACCCTTATTGAGGGAAATTACCTATAACGAAGGGCGTGCTCGCACTATTGCACCGCAGCTTTACTATGTAAATCTGTTATTATTGCAACTGAAAGAAGAGGTACAAAGTGTAAAAGCTGAAATACCTCGGGGTGTAGGTCGCCCCAAGAAAGAAGCTTAGAGACAGAGACTCTTTAACAGTACAAAACTAATTACGAGATGGCGGTATATACCCCCTACCAATAAAGTAATTACAGAAGAGAGAACAGTAATTTGACCAGAGGCTGTTCTCAACTCTGCAACGTAGATGGATGTGAATAATATATATGGAGATGGAGGCAAGCCCTCTTACCAAGATATATAAACTGCGCATAATTCTTTACTCAGCGGTCGTTAAGTTAAATTTTAATATCTAATAGGAAAATAGCAAAATGGCTAATTATACTTCTACAGGCCCTAAGGGCAAGAATGCTGCCGCTACTACCGAAAAAGAAGACTTGGCGAACTTTATCTCGATGATCACTCGTGATGAGACTCCGTTCACTTCTTCAATCGGTACTTCGAAAGCATCTGCAATCTTTCACGAATGGAACACTGACGAACTAGATACTGTTCGACAGTCTACTGTTGCTGAAGGAACTGACATCGGTTCTACTTTTCAGAATCCTGATGCTCGTGCTCGTTTGGGCAACTATACTCAAATCAACTCTAAGCAGCTTAAAGTTTCTGGCACCAAACGTGCTGTAGACCAAGCTGGTGTTGCTGATGAGTATTCATATCAGTTGAAGAAGCGTGGCACAGAAATGCGTCGTGACTTAGACATCCATGCAACTAGCTATGTTGGCGGTTCTACTGCTGCTGGTACTGATGCTGGCGCTAACTCTGGTGGTGCTATCCGTCGTGCAGCTGGCTACTTGTCATTTGTAGACGCTGGTAACGTAACTAGTGCTGCTACTGTTTCTGGTAGTGGTGATGGTGACGGTACTATCTCAGCTGTAGGCGGTGCTACTGTACTACCTGTTGCTGCTACTGGCACTAACGCTGTTGTGTTTGGTAAGCTTGAGTTATCTCAGGTTGACGAAACTATGCAGAAGATCTATGAAGCTGGTGGTAAGGCTACTAAGTTAATGGTATCTCCTTCACTTCGTCGTGAGTTCTCTGCCAAGGCACAAGCTGCAGGCGCCACCACCTCTACTGGTGCTGGTTCTGTAGGTAATGCTCGTCGTTCTGTTGATGATGGTAAGTTACGTCAATCAGTAGAAATGTACATGTCTGACTTCGGTGACATCATGGTTGTACCTAACTACTTGATGGGTCTAGCACCTAAGCAAGTAACTGGTTCTTCTGATGCTTCTGGTTTTGCTGCTGCCGACTCTACTGCTTTGATCTATGATCCAATGTGGTGGAATGTTGCTACTTTACGTCCTATGCAGGAAGTAGACGTAGGTCAGCAAGGTGACTCTACTGTTGGCCTTATGGTCGAAGAAGTTACCATGGAATGTCGTAACCCTAAAGGTTCTGGCGTTATCGTTGGTCTAACTAAGTAAATAAACTTAGTTATAGCCCTGTGGGTAAATTAAGTTTTACCTACAGGGCTTTTTTAATTTGGAGATGAAGATGAGTCTGAAGGACGAAATTATATTCGAAGGAAGTTCTTTTAAAACACAAGTATCTCAGGATATTGGTGGAATTTTAGACCAAACCGCCTTAGACAGGGCATATCAAGAAGTACATGGTAAATCCAAGAAATACCGAAAGATAGCTACGATACCAGATGTCGTTGCAATAGAAATTCTAACAAAATACGGGCTAGATTTACATGCCCCGGATTTTATGCATCACCCGGCCAATGGTCGTAAACTTAGACACATACTTAAGAGTGAGTATCCAAAACTTCTCTTGAATACATAAGGAGAGGCTAATGTCTTTAACAATACCTGCGTCTAGCGCTGGCACTTATGCAGCATATAAAGTTGCACACCCTGCACTCATTAATTTAGTAGATGATGTACGTGATTGGTTAAACAGAGACGAAGATACTGTTTCAAACAATTTAATTGGCTCATTCATGCAAAAAGCAGCAGATGATGCTTACAAAAAATTACGTATACCACCCTTAGAAAGAACTATAGAAGTAATTGTGTCTTCTACTAATGCTACTAAGAATGAACTACCAATCCCGGGTGACTTTACAGAGTTAATACGTCTGGCTAAAAAGACGGCTGTAAATAAGTACGATATCTATAATGATAGGGTTGAAATCACCTCATTTGATGATGAATATGCTTATAAGCCTAACGCAAGGTATTTTACTCGCAAAGGTACTAACCTAAAATTAAATCCAGTACTAGCATTAGCTGAAACTTATGAGCTACATTATTATGCTAGGGGATTCTCTTTAGACGCTCTTACTACAGATACATCAACAGAAATATATAATTGGCTACGTGATGATAACGAAAAAGCATTTCTTTTTGGTTCATTAAAGTATGCTCACATTTATTTAGGTGATCTAGCAGCGGCTGGAACCTATGAGAAGTTATTTAAGGATGAGATAGATTCATTAAATATGGAAGAAACACGTCGTCTATCGCGTGGGGCTAATGTTAAAACTATCTACACTAATGCGTTAATTTAAGGAGATAATTATGCCTACCGATGGTCTTTCACTAGGTGGTGCCTTTAACCAAGCTACTAATGAAAATTTATTACTAGCAAGAACAGATATCGAAGCAGCAGACGCACACAGGATAGCGGCAGGAGTTTCTGAAACTAATGCGCTGGCCTCTAAAAATGCAGCAGCAGTTAGTGCTACTAATTCTGCTAACAGTGCTACATCAAGTGCTTCTAGTGCCTCTACCGCATCAACTCAAGCAGGATTGGCAACTTCTAATGGTGCAGCACAAGTAGCTCTTGCAACTACTCAAGCAGAATTAGCAACTACAAACGGAGCAGCTCAGGTTGCTTTAGCGACAACCCAAGCTGGACTTGCTACTACAAACGGAGCAGCGCAGGTTACCCTTGCAACTACACAAGCAGGTCTTGCTACTACGAATGGAGCAGCACAAGTAACTTTAGCGACTGCACAAAAAACTATATCAGTTACAAAGGCCAGTGAAGCAGCATCAAGTGCTACTGCAAGTGCTAACTCAGCTACTGCAAGTGCTAACTCAGCTACTGCTAGTGCTAACAGTGCTACAGGGGCAGCTTCAAGTGCTTCTACAGCAACTACTAAAGCATCTGAAGCAAGTACAAGTGCAGGTAATGCAGCATCATCTCTTGCAACTTTTACAGGTCAATATGTATCTCAATCGTCACAACCTAGTGCCCCTAGCACTGGTGACCTATGGTTTGATACAACTAACAACATAATGAAAGTGTACAATGGCACTAACTGGGTTAATGCTGGATCTTCAGTTAATGGTGTACAAAACTCTGTACAACATATTGCAACAGCAGGTCAGACTACATTTGCAGCTACTTATGATATTACTTATTTACAAGTATATTTGAATGGTGGCTTATTAGCTGCATCAGATTATACAGCAACTAATGGTACTAGTATTGTACTTGCAGCAGCGGCATTTGTTAATGACATAGTATTTGTACATTCTTTTGGTACATTCCTTCTTGCAGATCACTACAGTAAAGTAGCCGCAGATGCTCGTTATTCTACTATAACTTATGTAGACAACACAGTATCTAACCTTGTAGACTCAGCACCTGCTACATTGAATACATTAAATGAGTTAGCTGCAGCCTTAGGTGATGATGCTAGTTTTTCCACTACTGTTACTAACAATATTGCTGCTAAGTTACCTTTAGCTGGTGGTGCATTAACAGGTGCAGTGACTACTAACAGTACTTTTGATGGTCGTGATGTTGCAACTGATGGAACTAAATTAGATGGTATTGAAGCTAATGCTACTGCAGATCAGACAGGCGCACAGATTAAGGCCGCTTATCAGGCAGAGACTAATGCATTTACAGATGCACAGTTTACTAAATTAGCAGGCGTTGCTACTAGTGCAAATAATTATTCACATCCAGCTAACCACGCTATTTCTGTAGTAACAGGTTTACAAGCGGCATTAGATGCTAAAGCCTCAAATACTTCAGTTAACAATTTATCAACAGTATATGACCCCATTGGTGCAAGTGTCGCCATGGCTATAGCTCTAGGAGGCTAACCAGATGGCTAATACATTTAAAAACGCAGGTGTTGCTATAGGCACATCACGCACTACGTTATACACAGCACCTTCTGCTACTCAATCAGTTATCCATGCATTATATATTTCTAACATTGATGGTGTTAATGATGCAGATGTAACTGTTGAAGTTACTGTAGATGGTGGTACAACTTATCGTCACATATGCAAGACAGTACCTGTACCAGCAGATGCTACACTACTTATGGACAAGCCGATTAACTTAGAGGCGGGAGACATTATTGGTCTTACTGCTTCGGTAGCTGGAGATCTAGAAGTCTTTGCCAGTGTACTAGAAATCGCATAAGGAGGTATTTATGCCATATATTGGTAACGTCAACGCATTTGAATCCGTAGGTACAAGTGACCTTGAAGATGGTTCAGTCACAGCAGCAAAGATTAACTCTGCCGTAGCTCTTGGAGGCCCGTCACTTGGCACTGCGAGTATTATCAGAACCAACGCAAACACTATCAGCGAGAACATCACGATACCTGCCAACACCAATGGTATGTCAGCAGGGCCGATAACAATTGCAGATGGGAGTACGATAATTTTGAATGGAACTTGGAGTATCGTATGAGTACATTAGAATTAAAGGAACTCTCACATCCAGCAGGGGAAGTCATCAAGATCGCCAGTGGGAAAACACTTGATTTGAAGAGTCAGGGTTCGACTACATTACCCACAGGCTCAGTGTTGCAAGTTAAAAATGTAAAAGATGGAGGCGTGAAAACAACAACATCCCAGTTTTACAATAATGATAATATTCCAGCAATCACTCATGGTGCAACAGCATTTACTTTAGCTATTACACCTACTAGCGCAACAAGTAAGCTATTAATCACTGCTC